>PVMK01127647.1_pt1 | contig 29166 bp, 28 predicted proteins | sample 1853481 | NCBI WGS metagenome assembly PVMK01 (sample SAMN08533507, study PRJNA380276) | Marine sediment metagenome, whole genome shotgun sequencing project.
CCCGGCATACGCATGAAAGTGCCCTCGGCAAAAAAGAAAAGAGAGTGGCCCTGGTGTCCTTTTTCTTCTAAGAGCCTGGCGTCTGCCAATCCCTTTTGCTGGTCAAAACGTTCAACAAACAGTGTGCCGATTCGGCTGAGCGGCAGCCGGGTGGCTGCTTTACTCTTAAGTTCTTGCTTGGCAATAAAGCTAATAGGACGATCAAGAGCTGCCACAAGGGCATAAACATCCAGATAGCTGGCATGATTGGATACAAAGACACATGGGGTATCCTTTGGCGGCAGGTTGTCAATGCCATTGACCATTACCCGGACACCGGTGAGCCGGGCCAGGGTCCTGGTGGCAAATCGCATGCAGACCCAGCGCCAGTTTTCCAAGGGCAGCAGGATCACCAGGCACCATACTAAGGGGGCAAGCAGGCCAAACAGCAACCAGCCCCAAGCGGCAAAGACAACCCCGTTGAATTTCTGGAGATTGCGCCGTATCCTGGGCAACAGACCGCGTATCCAGAAACGGGCAACCTGCAGCCAGACAGCCTGCTGCGGTTTACCGATAAGGTTCCGTTCATAAATATCTTTACTGGCATTGCGACGGATTTTACCGCTGGATGTTTTCAATACCGTATTGGGAGGAGCCAGTACCACATTATCAGGCGGGCTGCCGATCAGGTCGGTTACCACTGCATTGACACTGCTTCTGATATTTTCCTGGGCCTGTTCATCTTTCTTGCGGGTTTCTGCCAGGACGATCAATTTTTCAGTGGAGTTTATATCGGAGATGCTGCCAAAAACCGCCACATTTCCTTCCCGTATCCCATCGATCTTGCCGATGGCCTCTTCCAGTTCGACAGGATAGATATTGCGGCCGGCCCGGATGATGATGTCCTTTGTACGACCGGTGATGTAAATCTCACCTGCAGCAATATAAGCCTTGTCACCCGAATCCAGCCACTCACCGTGAAACAGGCTGCTGGTTTTTTCCGGATTTTTGAAGTAGCCGCTGGTGGTAGAAGGTCCCAGAAACTGTAAATGTCCTTCGGTCCTTTCGGGCACCTCCCGGTCATTTGAGTCAACAATCCTCACTTGATGGCCTGGTAACGGTTGTCCGCAGCTGACAAATTCCAGGACATTTGTATCATTCTCCGGAGCCGGGACAGCCCGTCCGGAATCCATAAACGGGTCCCGTTTAATTCGGTCAATCCCCGGGGTGCTGCCTGGGTCGTGGAAGGAGAGGCCGACGGACGATTCTGCCAGGCCGTACACCGGCATCATCGACTCTGCCTTGAAGCCACAAGAGGAGAATCTTTCTATGAACCGTTTCATGGAGTGTGGATTGACCGCTTCCGCGCCATTGAAAGCTACACGCCATGAGCTTAGGTCAAGACCCTTGATCTCTTTGTCGTCAAGGCGCCGTATACAGAGCTCGTATGCGAAATTCGGTGCTGCCGAGAGTGTGCCGCCGTATTTATGAATAGCCCAAAGCCAGCGCTGCGGTTTGGCTATAAAGGAAAGAGGCGACATGATAACCAGCTGGCAGGCAAAATAAAGACTGCCGAGCCACGCCCCTATCAGCCCCATATCATGGTAAAGGGGCAGCCAGCTTACGAAAACATCGTCGGAAGACACCTTGATCTTCTCGCCCATGGCCCGGATATTGGCCAACAGGTTGGCATGGCTTAGAACAACACCCTTGGGCTGGCCGGTGGAACCGGAAGTATACTGCAGGAAGGCGGTGTCACCTGCATGCAGGACCGGTCTTCTTACTATTGCCGCCTCATCAACTGTAAGTCCTGAAAGTTCATCCACACTGAGAATATGCTGCAGGTTCACTACCTGCTTGTGCATGATATGGGCAAAGGGCTTGGCCTCGGGCATGGAGATCATGATTCTTGCCAGACAGTTGGTGGCAATGGCTGCATGACGCTGCAGATGTTCCTCGATCTGCTTGAGCCGGCCGGGTGGATAGATCGGTACCGGCACGCCACCGGCCAGCAAAACACCCATAAAGCTGTAAAAGTAATTTCGGCCGGTGGGCTGCATAATGAGCACGGATTCGCCGGCCTCCAGCCCAAAATGAAGCAGGCCGGCAGCAATCTTTTCAGCCCCCTGCCACAGGTCGTGGTAGGTGATAATTTCACCATCATCCTGGTCGCTGTATAGCCGGATATGGGGACGGTCAGGATGGTTTCTGACGTGCCATTCGAGCACTGCGACCAATGTTTCGGCGTTGAGCGGTAAATCCTCAACCTCATCAAGCTTTATGTCTGATGTATCCTGAACTGAGGAAAAAATCTTTTTGTCGCCCCCTGTCTGAACAGCCCTCAGAAGATCCCTGACCGTATCAGCGGTGGCCAGAACCTGTTCAGGTAAAGAGATACCGAAGTTCTGTTCGATGCGCACCAGGAGTTCCATCTGGGCCAGGCTGTCAAAACCAAGATCACGGTCAAGTGTACTGTCCAGGGAAGGCTTAAAAGTGTCGGCCTGGCCGGGGCGCAATTCAGCTGCCAATGCCTTGACAACTGACAGCAGACGGCTGGCTGAATCAGAACTTTTATCTGTCTCTGTATTGTTTTTCGGCTGTGTCACTCAGTATCCTTTGCTCGGTTAATAGAAGATCAGTAAGCCCGAGATAAAACTGCATAGCTGCAATAAAAGATATCAGGCGGCAGACTTTGCCTGGTCAGGTTTTTTGGAAGCTGAGCTGGTTGCACTGTCTGTTTTCATCGACAATTCAAATTCAGCGATAACCGGTAAATGGTCACTGGCCAACTTGGTTATTTTCATCCAGCAGCGTCGTCTTTTCTGTAGTTCAAGCGGGCCGCGGTAAAAGATTTTATCCAAGCCGCCGGTGGGGGAAAAAGAGGGGTAGGTAAGATACGGTTTATGATATCCCTTGCTGTGATTGGTCGCACATTTGAAGTTTAAAATATCGGTGAAAATCGGTGCCAGGAGTGTCCGCCAGTCGTTAAGATCACCGGCTATAAAACACGGGTAATCCGGCTCCAGGGAAGTATATTCAGGCGACTGGATAAGCAGCCCAATCTGCCGGACCCGTTCCTGGGCGGCAAGTCCCAGGTGCAGGTTAAAAAAATCCACATTCCGCGTAGTGGAGTTGCCGTCATCAATCTGAATTGTGGTGTGCAGACAGCCGCGGGCTTTACGTGAACCGACAGTGAGGTCAATGTTGTGAGACTTCAGGATAGGGTGCTTGCTTAATGTGGAGTTGCCATACATGCCTTCATGGAGCTTCACATTAAGCCCGGTCTCGTAATAGGGATATCCAGCTGAACGGGCAACCTCCTTGGCAAGGTCGAGGCGGCGTGATCGAGGCACGCCGACGTCGACTTCCTGGAGAAGTACCACATCAGCGTCGTGGTGCTCGAGGATATGAATTATGCGGTCGGGCTTGAAACGGCGATCGATACCGATTGCCCTGTGCATGTTGTATGATAGCACCCTGAATCGCATATCAGCGGTACCTGTTTAATATATCGCGACGGCAAACGGGATTGTTGCCTTGTCCGGTTTCCCGTCTGCACAAGTAACAACAAAGACCAGTTTGTCAGCCATCTGTCAACTCCATGAAAAGAATAATTTTAAACCATAAACTGGTCTTATGATAAGTGCCTCTGTGCTCCTGTCAAGCATAAATCCATTAATGAAATCTTAAATTGTAAAGAGATTTTTTATTCTTTAAATAACGGCAAAAAATCACCATACCCTTTATTTTCCAGGTTCTCGACCGGTATGAACCTGAGAGCTGCAGAGTTAAGGCAGTACCTGAGCCCGGTAGGGGCCGGACCATCATCAAAAACGTGACCGAGATGCGAGTCAGCCTCCTTGCTTCTCACTTCGGTTCTGATCGAAAAAAGTTTAATATCCTTCTTTTCAACTATATTTTCAGGGGCAAGCGGCTTTGTGAAGCTTGGCCAACCGGTACCCGACTTGTACTTGTCCAAAGAACTGAACAGGGGTTCGCCCGAAACAATGTCAACATAGATGCCGGCCCTGGTATTGTTCCAGTATTCATTGGCAAAGGACTTTTCGGTGGCGTCGTTCTGGGTCACCTCATACTGCAAAGGGGTGAGTCTCTCTCTTAACTCACTGTCCGTCCAATCCGTGTTTTCTATTTTCGCATCTTTGGTCTTTCCCCAGACGACGTTATCCAGGAACTGATCCCTGCCGGATCCGTAGCGATAGAGTTTATAACGAACCGGGTTCTTTTTGTAATAGTCCTGGTGGTATTCTTCTGCCTGATAAAAAGTGGAAGCGGGGAGGATTGGAGTAACTATGGGTGCATCAAACACCTGGCTGTCAGCCAGATTTTTCGTGGAGATTTCCGCACTCTTTTTTTGTTCTTCATCATGGTAAAAAATCGCGGTTGAGTATTCCCTGCCGCGGTCGACAAACTGGCCGTCCGGATCAGTTGGATTTATCTGGTGCCAGAATATATCAAGCAGTTTTTCATATGACACCCTGGTCGGGTCATAAACGATTTCCACTGCCTCGATATGACCGCCGGCCCCATAATTTTTATATGTGGGATTTTCAGTTGTGCCTGCTGTGTATCCGGAGACCACTGAAATAACCCCTTCGGTTTTCTCAAAGGGTTTTTCCATGCACCAGAAACAGCCGCCGGCAAAAGTCGCTTTTTTAACATCGGGATTGCCGGAGGCTGCCTGGATTCCTGTTGTGTTGGTACTGAAAAGTATAGCGAAAAGCAGGATAAAACCTGCCAGTATTATAAATATATTATTCATTGCCGGACCTCCTCGGTTAACACGCTTGTATTCTTTTATTCAAAATAATAAGCCTTAATCCGCCAGGAGAATAGGTGAAAAAAGAAAGGCCAGCCAGGAAGCGGGAATTTTTGGCTGGCCGGGTAACACGCTCATCAAAAAAGAGAAATTTCTTTAAAAATCAATACAGTAAGGATATAATATATATATGTACGTTCATAAGAATAATAGAGCTCCATTAAATTCTAATCACAGGTGTATAATTATGTCTCAAAACAAGTTGGCCATAACATTCGTTGCCGTGTTGGTGAGTGTTTTTCTTTATGCAGCCTGTGGCGGTTCTTCGGAAGTGGAAGTTGCAACGTCAGCCGGTGGCGGTTCTTCGGAAGTGGTTGTTGCAACGTCAACCAATGGAGACTGCCAGGCCACGATTAATGCAAAGTGCGTAAAATGCCACTATAAAACAAGGATATGTGATGCCCTTGGCACCAAGAGCAAAAGAAAATGGAAAAGAACGATTAAGTTTATGGTCAAGCAGGGTGCCCAGCTTTCAAAAGAGGAACAGGTGTTGGTGGCTGATTGTTTGAGTACTATGCCGAAAGGTTCTGATATCGTCTGTAAATAAAAAAAACCGCGGTGTAATACCGCGGTCGCTTATAGGGTTAGTTTTTTTAGTTTTAACAGCATCCCATTTCCAAAAAATTGTATACCTCATCATCCTGTAGTTTGGATTTCAGTTCAACCTCGGGTCCCTCAAATTTGCATACACTGCGCAACTCTTCAAGGCGGTCGTCCATTTCTGTCTGCAGGATATGAATGCCTTCGATATGGGGCTGCAGTCTGTACTTGCTAATTGACGGTTCATGATCGAATTTCTCTGACACTTCATGAAGTTTATTACGCCATGAAGACAGTTCCCTATCCATTTCACAACAACAATCTAAGCTTTTCATGGCATACCTCCTATATGCATATATATCGTAAAAGATAAGAGCTCTGTAACTAACAGAAATTTAAAGAAAACATTTTAATGCCTCTCTAAATGTAAGCAGCTTCCTTGTCTGTATTAAAAATAATAATCATTCCTGCAATTGTCCAGTTGCCACATGAAATATGTGGTCCAGGAGTAATAGTTTGTGGCATAGCCATTGCATATGAAATTGTACAGGCATGATTTGGGTTGTGGGCATCCAGTCTGTTTTCGGCGTTGGTTAAAAATAATAGAAAGAAGCTTTTCGGGCAGGTGTCTGCCAAGGGTAAGAGGTAAAAAAAGGATAAGATAATGGATAAATATGCTACCAAAGAAAAATCAGAGGTAAATACCCCGCAAATATTCAATGGTCTGGTTATATCAATTTGCGTGTACTGGGCTCTCTGGGTTTCTACGTCTCTGATTACGCATTTAGTGAAATAATACAGTACTGAATTTATTGATTAACCTGGAACCAGGTTTTTTCATATCCCCTCCCTTGCCGCAGGTGACTCATTGGTCGCCTGCGGTTTTTTTATTTGCCAGGGTAATAAATAAGATACTGTTGGAAAACTAACTGCGCTGTTTTTTCTCCTGCTCTTTCTTTTCTACCACGCAGTATATGCCGCCTTCCTTGATGCCTGGCATAAAACAGCTGTTGCATGAGATGCAGCGGGCCGGCGACCTGTCTCCCTGCTGCCATCGTTTGGCCAGATTCGGTTCCCGGATAAAGGGCCGCGCCATTGAAATATAGTCTGCAGTATCTTTGATTGTCTGTTCCACTACCTCAAAACTTCTGAAACCTCCCACCACCATTACAGGACAGCTCACTGCTGATTGAATCTGTTTGGCCAGGTCCAGGTTGTAAGCTTCCTTGTCAGGGCTGTTTATTTTAGTGCGGGCCGGGCTCTGGTCTCCTGAGGCAGGAGTGCCGCCGCTGACTTCAATGGCATCGATGCCCTCACTGTCAAGAGTTTTTGCCGCATAGACGGCATCGTCAATGCTGAGACCGCCATCAAGGTTGTCTGAGCCGTTCAATTTTATTATGACCGGATAGTCAGGCCCCACTGCAGACCGAACTGCCTGGTAGGTTTCCAGCAGGAAGCGGCAGCGGTTTTCGATGGAGCCGCCATACTGGTCACTCCTCCGGTTGGTAAGAGGTGAGAGGAATTGATTGATCAGGTAGCCATGGGCCCCGTGCAGCTGTACAGCATCAAACCCCCATTTTTGGGCGCGTAATGCGCCGGCGCCAAAGGCAATTATAATGTCTTTGATGTCAGCCGGGCTCATTTCCGCCGGCATTTCGGGATACTGGTCTGTTTGGATGGCTGAAGGAGCAAGGGGCTGCCGACCTGCATTGGCTGAGTCGGCCTGGCCTCCGGCATGGACAAGCTGAATGCAGAGTTTGGAGCCTGCCTGATGAACTCCATCGGTAAGCTCTTGCATGGCATCTCCAAAATCATCCGTGTGAATTCCCATCTTGCCCGGCAACTGCTTGCCTTCCGGCCGCACAAAGGTATAGCCGGAAATGATCAGACCAACACCTCCATGGGCCAGATCCTTGTAAAAGGAAACAAGTTTTGCTGTCGGCCTGCCATCCTTATCGCACATGCCTTCCCAGGTGGCTGATCGCACCAGCCTGTTCTGTAGAGTCATTCCATTGATGGTTGTCTGTTCAAAGGTCGTTCTCATCTTTATACCTCTCTTGTAAATGAATTAGTGGTCGTCCATAAGTGGTCTTTTCGGAGTCTCGTTAACTCTCCTACCTGATCTCCGGCAGATGAGTACCCTAAAGACAGGGTACTCTTTTCAGTACTCGCTTGACGGGTATAAGCTCCGACTTCGAAAGTCCTTATTTCAGGGCAGACACAAACCAGTAACTATCAAGCATTATACAAAAAACATAGTGATTATGGAATTTACTCCATGACGACGATATGAGCTAATTAAATATTTGAACCTGATGCAAAAAAGTATGAAAAGACAAATTTGTGACAAATATTGTCACAAGAAGGGGGCCAGAACTGACAATATTTGTCAGTTCTGGCATGGGCTTGGAATTGGCGTATATATCAAGGAGATCCGGACAGATCCCTCAACATATTTAGGGAAGACTGTTATATTAAACTATAAGTTACTGTACAGGTGGATCACCAGTGTCGATGAAACCCAGATGCTGCTTACCGCCGCTATGGCCAGTAATGCTCCGAAAAGGAACTCAGAAACGGTTACTCTTTTTTGTTGGTTTCCTGCTGTTTGATTGATGTATTCTGACATCTGACTTACCCCCTGGTAAACGATTCAGTTTGTCCGGTTTCTATGCAATTTCTCAATCTAACTTATTAGTAATATTGAAATTTATCTAGCTGCGCTGGTAAAAGTGACGCAATTATTTATTCAGTCAATGAACAGCAATTTATATGCCAAAAGTACCACAATGTAGACTTTTTTATAAGGAGGATATGTTTTTTGGGGATGCCACAATGTGGCAGTAATGATAAAGTAAGAAAAGAACTATTTGTTCTATCCAATTTGCAATATGAGGTTTGCCGGCCAGCGATTGACAAAGAAAATGAAGAATATTGCTGAAATTTAAAAGAGAACATTTTAGAATCATCGATAGTTTTAAAAGAGAAGCTCTTTGTGGGGGCCATTTAATTATACTCTTCCTGACATTTTAGGGGATACGAAGACATGGCAGTAAAAAGTCTTGCCTGGTTCTATTTCATTGTTGTTTGTATTATCAGCGTACCAGCGCATGCCGAGCAGCTGGAAATACCAGGTACAGGCGCAAGTGAAATTATCTTAAATGAGCTTGCCTTTACCTTTAACAGTTATAACCGGGAAAATGCAGTGGTCATCCCGCCAAGTGTCGGTTCCACCGGTGGCATTCGCCTGATCAGCAGAGGTGAGTATCAACTGGGTAGGGTGGCCCGGCCCTTGACAGAAGATGATAAAATGCTTGGGCTGGAGTATTTGGTGTTTGCCAGGGACCCGGTAGTTTTTGCCGTGGGGCACAAGGCAGGGATAGGTGAGCTTTCTTCCCGCCAACTGGCAGATATTTATTCCGGAAAGATCGAGAACTGGCGAGAGGTCGGCGGTAATAATGAACGCGTCCGTCTGCTGATTAGAAATCCACATGATTCATCTTTTCTGGTTATCCGGGAAATGCTTCCTTCTTTCAAGAACCTGAAATTCTCAGAAAAGGCAAAAATTCTGTTTCATGACTACGAAATGGTGAATGCCCTCAATAAATATTCCACAGTCATCGGCTGGCTCACTAATTCATCAATGAAAGAGGTTCAATTTTCTGTAAAAGTATTATCTGTAGATGGAATAAAGGTTTCCAGGGAAAATATCCTGGCCGGAAAATATAAACTTTTAAGTGATTATGCTTTTGTTTACAAAAAAGGTAACCTGACTGGTATAGCTGAAGAATTTGTCAGTTTTGTTTTTTCAGAACAAGGTCGGCAGATACTTGGTGATGCGGGCGTGGTACCCGTTGATCGATACTGATGATGAGAATTAGAAACACCATATTATATCCCATTATGGGAATGATGGTCCTGCTGATCGTTTTAGCGGCAATGTTCCATTACTTTGCCCAAATAAACCTGCTGCGGGAAGCGGTCAAGATCTCAGAGAACGTCAAGTCCAAGGATATCCAGTTTGTCATCCAGACCTTGATCCACAAAGAGACTGAAAAGCTTATAGCGTTGTCAAAATCCCTGAAAGAACATGACGAGCTTGTCTGGGAGATTGCCTACTACCCGAATGCCGCCGGAAATGTTGAATACATCAAGGAGGTCATGGACAGGCTTTATAAGGAATTGAATGTCGATATCTTCGTTGCCACTGACAGTGATGGCAGAGTGATCTACCGGGCCCACGATCAGCTTCAGAGAGGTGATCTGCCGGATTACTGGGGGCTGGTTGAAGTGCTGGAAGGGCGTGACATTGTTGTGGCCAACAGTTCCGCTAGTGGTTGGAATATCCTGGCCATGGTGCCGGCCAAAAGGGAAAACAATCTTTACGGTACTATCATAATCGGCACCAGGCTTGATGATGAGTTTGCCATGGAGATTGCCAAAGACACCGATGTTGAGGTTTCTTTCAGTACAATGAACGGCATGGTAGCAAGCTCGCTGCCGGCAGAGCAAAGAGGACAATATATTGATGCCGCCCAGGTGATGAACAGCTTGGCTGAAGAAAGAGAGATCCTGCAGGAGAAGCCGGCGGCCAATAGATCAATCATTTATGCGCCGATTCATGTTATTGATGAGACCTTTAGTCTGATCGTTGAGATGGATACCTCCGAATCCCAGTTACTGGTGGCTCAATACCGGAAACGGATCCTGATAACCTCCCTTGTTGTTCTTATCATTGCGTTTCTACTGGGCATTGGTTTTACCTTTTTTCTTCTTCGTCCTTTGAAGGTGTTGGCCCAAAGGGCGGAGCAAACCGCCTATGATTTGTCGGGAAAAGAGATATCAATCACCCGGGGCAATGAAATCCAGCACCTGGTGCTCGCCTTTGATGCACTGGTCAATACGGTTGATAAATATCTGCATGATCGGAAAATGGCAGAAGCCGCCCTGGTGGATGAGAAAGAACGGCTGGCCGTTACCCTGCGGTCCATTGGTGACGCGGTAATTACCACGGATAACAGCGGCAAGGTCATTCTGATTAATGCAGTGGCTGAGGAGTTGACCGGCTGGACTCAGGATGAAGCAATAGGGCAGCCCCTGGTTGAAGTATTTAGCACCCTGGATGAAAAGAGTCGTGAACCGAGCGATGATTTTGTCTCAAGGGTGTTGGAGGCGGAGCGGATAATCGACAAGAGCAGTCCTTCAATCCTCAAGTCAAAAGCTGGCATTGAACGGTTGATTTCAGAGATAGGTGCTCCCATCCGCGATAAAGAGAACCGGGTCATCGGCGTGGTGCTTGTTTTTAGTGACATTACCCATCGGGTCAAGATGGAAGAAGAGCTTTTGAAAGGTAGGAAACTTGAATCAGTAGGTATTCTGGCCGGCGGTATTGCTCACGATTTCAATAATATATTGACTGCAATTATGGGCAATGTGTCCCTGGCAAAGAATTTTATTGAACCTGACAACAAGGCGTATAAAAGACTGGAAGAGGCCGATAAGGCCACCCAGAGAGCCAAGGACCTGACCCATAAATTACTCACCTTTGCCAAGGGCGGTGCGCCGATTAAAACCATCGCTTCCGTTGCAGAACTGATTGAAGATTCTGCAAGTTTTACCTTAAGCGGCACGCCGGTTAAAAGTGAGTATTCATTTTTGGAAGATCTGTGGACGGTGGATATTGATACAGGGCAGATCAGCCAGGTTATCCAGAACCTCTGCCTAAATGCAAGCCAGGCAATGCCGGACGGCGGTATTCTGCAGATCAAGGCAGCAAACCAGATAATTACAGAGGATACTTCCCTGCCGTTGGAACCGGGAAACTATATCAAGATTTCTTTTGCAGATAATGGTGTGGGAATTTCACAAAATCATATTGCCAGAATTTTTGACCCATATTTTACTACGAAACAGAAGGGCAGCGGTTTAGGGCTGGCTACAGTATACTCTATCATCAAAAACCATGATGGGTTGATTATGGTGGATTCTGAACTGGATGTCGGCACTACCTTTACATTTTATCTGCCTGCCTCGCAGGAGAAGCAGGTAACGGCTGCAGATGAAAAGTCAAAAACGGAGGCAGAGTTTTTGGGCAGCGGCAATGTCCTTATCATGGATGACGAGGAGATCGTCAGGGAAGTAGCCGGAGAGATTATCCATTACCTCGGCTTTGAAATCGATTTTGCCAAAGACGGTGAAGAGGCCCTTGAAAAATATTCCCAGGCAATGAGAAACGGCAAGCCTTTCGCAGTGGTGATTATGGACCTGACCGTGCCGGGCGGCATGGGTGGCGGCGAGGCAATAAAGAAATTGCTGGAAATTGACCCCCAGGCCAAGGCGATCGTTTCAAGCGGCTATTCGAATAATCCCATTATGGCCAACTTCAATAAGTTCGGGTTTAAAGGTGTTATAAGCAAACCCTTCCGGCTCGAAGAAATCAAAAAGACTCTGGAAATAGTGCTTAAATCTTAGCCTGGATATTCTAAGTTCTTAGTTTTAAGTTCATAGTTAAAAGATTTATAAGTGCCTAATATATAAGTGCCTAAAGTACTTAAAACCTTTTTTAAAACCAGAAGCATATATTTCTAACTTGTTTAAATTGCTAAGTTCTTGATTTTTAGGTGTTAACTCAAAACTAATAACTCTGTCAATCGTCGGCAGTTTGTTGGTTAACGAAACGAACCAACGATTGACACGTATGCCGACAACACTCAAAACTGATTTTCTATGTTTTTCCTCTGTGCCTTAAACTTTGTGCCTGATGATCGCAATTAAAAAGGAGGGAATGGATGTCTGAAACTATTTTCACCAAGATAATCAATAAGGAAATACCGGCAGACATTGTGTATGAGGATGATCTTTGTCTCGCTTTCAGGGATATTAACCCCCAGGCCCCGGTTCATTTGCTGGTGATCCCCAAGAAGCCTTTGGCGACCCTGGCGGATGTCGAAACTAAAGATCAGGAAATGATCGGCCATTTACTCTTAGTTGCCAATATTGTGGCAGAAAAAGAGGGGGTCGGCGATGCATTCCGGTTGGTACTTAACAATGGTGCCGGTGCCGGCCAGGATGTTTTTCACCTGCATCTCCATGTGCTGGCCGGCAGATCATTTACCTGGCCGCCCGGTTAAGCCGCAGAACTCTTATCATCCAGTTCGGCTCCTGCACCAGGATCGCTGAGAGCAGGATGGTTATTGATGGTGTTGCTGATAAAACGGATGTCATCGGCATCAGCGCCAATGAGGCGGATGCCCATACCCCTCTTTAGCACCTTGGCTTCCGGCAGGTGTGCATTACTCCATATCACTTCCGCCTCAACTTGCATGGCTTGTCGGTCCGGAATATCAATGGTCAGGTGAAATGTATCGCCTACCGGTAAGGGATTGGCACAGGTTATGAAGGCGCTGCCGCGGCTGATATTGGCAACATTGACGGCAAGGTCTCCCCCGGCAGCAGTTTGAATCCGGGCCGGCCAATTCGGTTCTGCCCGGGGTGGGCGGGAGATAATATCTTCCGGGTCGACTGATTCTCGCACCAGGGATTCAGGGATGATCTTGTCATCTTTTTTGGGCCTGAAAAAGTAGACTGCGACAAAGAGCAGGAAAAAAACAACAGAGAAAACAAATAATGTCACAAACCAGGCAGCCTGCATCGTTTCTACCTTATGAAATGATTTTTCTTTTACTAGGCGACAACGTATAATTATAAGCATATATTTAGGAGTGTGTAAGTTTTATAAAATCTCTGCTCAATTAAAGAGGAGAAAATCAATGAGTCTGACCAGCCAGATTGATGAGCTGAAACAGCAGATGGGCCCGTGAAATACCCAAAGAAACACTGGTAACATTAGCAACGGCCCTGGAACAAAGTGGCCAGACCGGCATCATGGACGCAGCTGCCAGGTCACAGACAAGGCACCGTCTTTTGTGCTGCCTGATGTCTCGGGAAACATGGTATCCTCGGGTGATATATTGGCGCAGGGCCACATGGTCTTAAGTTTCTACCGTGGCGTCTGGTGACCGTTTTGCAACCTGGAGCTGCGGTCCTTGCAGCGCGCATTGCCTGAAATTGAAGCCCTTGGCGCCAAACTTGTTACAGTGTCACCCCAGCTGCCTGACAACTCGTTAAGTACGGCGGAAAAACTGGAATTGACCTTTGAGGTGTTAAGTGATGTGGGCAACAAGGTGGCCAGGGAGTTCGGCCTGGTCTTTACGTTGCCGGAAGAGATGCGCTCGATTTACCGGGATTTCGGCATTGATCTGCCGGCTGCCAATGGTGACGAGAGTTTTGAGCTGCCCATGCCGGCAACCTATGTGATTGACAGGAGCGGTATTATCCGGCTGGCATTCGTGGATATTGACTACACCAAGCGCTTGGATCCGCAAGAGATCATCGCGGCTCTGAAGAAGTTTATAAACCAACCATGAAGATACGGTTCAGTGAAATTCCCGACGATGGATTGCGGTTGAAAATAAACGATGAAGCATGGTTCCCGGACCAGGACCTGCAGCGGCGCGGGCCGGTGAAAAGCAGGATATTTTTAAAACGGGAAAGCGAAGAAAGGGTCCTGATCGAAGGGGAAATACAGACAATGGTATCGTTTGACTGCGACCGGTGCCTGAAAAATTACGAGACGGAGTTGGGCGGTGAATTCAAGCTGGACCTGGAGTATGTTGCCGGCAGAATGGAGGAGACGGCTGAGCACGAATGTGGTTCTGCCGAGATGGATATGATGTACCTGGATGAACCGGTGGTTGATCTGTTTCAGATTTTATGCCAACAGGTTTTTCTGCTGGCCCCTGAAAAACATGTGTGCACAGAAGACTGCCGTGGATTTTGTCCGGGTTGCGGTGTGAACCTGAATACCAAAACATGTGACTGTAAAAAGGAGTTGAAGTCATCGCCCTTTGATGTATTGAAGAATCTGTAGCAGCCTTCTTTGCTTTAATCTGCTGACCTTTTTGTCTTCAAAAATACCTGGACGGACAGATCATAATCATAACCGGTTCAGGAAACTTTCACTGCCGCCTCGCCCTCGATGGCCACTACCCCTTTGGCATTGACGCAGACGGTGCGCAATGTCACAATGGGTTTGTCTGTACTGATTTTTATTATTTCAACACATTCACCATGCCAGGACATTAAGAATCACTTCTCGGAATTGTTAGCGCTTGCGGTAGATATCAAGGCAGTAGATACCAGCAGAAGCGATATAATAATGATAGATATTAATTTCATTCGGGTATTGTCCTTGCCAAGTCTAAAGAATAAATGGGGGCAAAGACGATCATGACTGGGGTGTGGATTTTTTTTGCTTCCGCGGCGGGCGCGATTTCCTGCCGCCGCCTGGAGGTCGGCCGCCGAAACGCCTGCTGGAACCTCCGAAGCCTTTTTTCGAGGTGACCCTCTTCAAGTCAGGCACCTTGCCATCCCAGACATACTGGATACCTTTCTCCTTGAACAGGCGCTTCACAGTGAACAGGTCCCGACCGGTGACAAGTGAGATTGCTACCCCTTCTCTGCCCATCCGCCCGGTGCGGCCGGTGCGGTGCACGTAGTTTTCGGATGCTCTGGGAAAATCGTAGTTGAAGATGTGGGTCACCCGGGAAAAATCAAGGCCGCGGCCTGCGACATCGGTGGCGATCATTACCTTGATCTTGCCCTGTTTGAAGCGGTTGAAGATCGAGGTCCGCTTACTCTGATCCAGGCCGCCGTGAATGTACTCCAGGGAGTTTACCACCCCTTTCAGTTTGCGGAAAAGGAGTTCGCCGTTTCGTCTGGAATTGCAGAAGATGATTGCCCCGGCCGGTTTTTCTTCTTTAAAATACTGTTTCAGCACCTGCAGTCGGTTTTTTTCAGAGAGAAAGCGGAAGCGGTGGGTGATGGACTGGGGCGAGACCTCCTCCAGGTTCAGCTCGATGCGGACCGGGTCTTTTAAATACGTGTTGGCCAGTTCCTCGACCTCGCTGGGCATGGTAGCGGAAAAAAGAAGGGTCTGGTACTCGTTCATGATGCAGGAGAGGATGAAGTTGACATCCTCAACAAAGCCCATTTTGAGCATCTCATCAGCCTCGTCGAGTACTACAATCCTGACCTTCTCCAGGGTGAGGGTGCTGTTGTAGAGATGATCGATAAGCCGCCCCGGTGTGGCCACCAGGATATGGACCCCGTGCTCCAGCTTGGCCTTCTGGATATCCATGGAAAAGCCGCCGTAGATGGCAAAGGGCGCAATGCCGGTATGCCTGCCGATGAGGTCAAGCTCGTCCACATACTGCAGGGCCAGCTCCCGGGTGGGGACCAGGATGAGGGCCTGGATGCCGGAGATTTTGGGGTCAACCATCTCGGAAAGCGGGATGCCGCAGGCGCTGGTCTTGCCGGAGCCTGTTTCGGCCATGGCCATGAGATCCCGCCCCTCGCGGATCAGCCCATAGGTCTGTTCCTGGATGGGCGTCAGCTCGGTATAGCCCATCTCGGTCACGGCCTTCATCACTTCGGGACTGAGCCCGAGTTCGTCAAATTTCATAGGGCCTGAGGGGGTCAAATCTTTATCCTTGACAGTTGGCTTTCAATCATCTTCATCATTTCTTTTAGTTTTTTGTCTCTAGTGATCTTTGACCGGAGTCTTTTCCTTCCCTGGCTTACCGTGCTGTAATCAATACCCATCAAATTGCCAATTTCAGGATTATTCATTCCACCGTGACGGTATAATAAATCCATCGCCATCTGCCGCAGGGAACCTGTTTCTGATAGTATTGCCTCCACATTTCTACCACTGGCCTCACTGAGGATACGAAGGATTTTATCCTTAGCAATAAACCGTCTGATCACACCTATTGCCGGCCGCTCGCGGTCTTTTTTTACAGCAAGGAAATTCTCAGTGATCATATTGACAAAACCTACATCGCCAAGCAAACTCTGTCCGACAACCATCTCTCTCAATGGCAAACCCTCAACCAGATCAGTTGCTATCTGTTTCTTGTATCGGGATCGACCGAAAATTGTGTCACCTCCATACTCACCCAGAATCATACCATATTCCACAAATTCAAACCGATTTTTTGGTGAGACAAAGCCCGGCAAGCTGCTCCATTTATATTTCCAGAGACTGTTTAGCTTTTTTCTGATCGGCAGATGCCTGACCGCGCCGACTTTAACAGGATTCAGATGGATGTACCGTGAAACCATAGTAAGATATTCATCCTTGTCAACCAGTATACTTTTGTAACGACCCTGATAAAGGTGCCCGGTCCGCTGATGCCGCCGGTTGAAATAGGATGTATAAGTGATATTAAAGTGACGCATTAATTCACTGAGATTGCCGAGCGGGGTCTCGACCAGCAAATGAAAATGATTGGCCATCAGAACAAAGCTGTATATCCTGGCAGAATATGTTGTGGTTGATTCGGATAGAATCTCAAGAAAATTTCGGCGATCGGCGTCATTCTTGAAAATTGGTTTTTTCTCATTGCCACGGTTTGTGACATGATACAAAGCACCTGGAAATTGGATGCGAAGCGGTCTGGCCATGTTTTCCTGTATAACAAAAAATCCCTTAGTGTCAAGAATAAAGATTTGACCCTTACGTCTTATGCTTGCTCTTTCCATACGGGCAGGCATTGATGCAGATGCCGCAGATGGGGCGAGCCGATACCGTCCAGCTTGGCGAATTCGTTGATCAGTTTTTTTGAACAGCGGTCCAGGTGCAGGGCCTCTTCCCTGGAGCTGTAATTATCCTTTGTTGAGACCCCTTTGATCGCCCCTACCGGGCAGGCATCCCTGCACTGCATGCACTTGGAGCAACGGTTCTTCATCGGGCGTATCGAACTGCAATGGCGCGTCGGTCAGCACTGTCACCAGCCGCACCCGGGAGCCGTACTGCGGGGTGATGAGCAGCAGGTTCTTGCCCTGCCAGCCTAGACCGGCAACCCTGGCTACCGCCTTGTGACTGATGGCGCCGTACAGTTTATCCCAGTCAAGCAGTTGGGAGGCCGGGATGGGCAGGCTGCTGTGGCCGTCCTTCTGCAGCGCCACGGCCGTTTTAAAGGCCAGTTCATCGAGCAGCCGGTTGGCGGTATTATATATATTGCTGTAGATCGGGGTCGGCTGGTCGGTGATCATCTCAAAGGCTGCAACCGGCAGCTGCACTCCAATAGAGACCGCCCTGGTGAACGGTTCGAGAAGACCGGCAGGTTCAATGAATTCAAGCTCTCTAAGCGGCTCCAGATCAGCAATGCCGACCAGGTCTGCACCCATTTCCTGAATTCTCTGTTTGACCGTTTGCGTGTATTCTTGCGCAGATTTCATTTAATCCTCCATTCTTCAGCGGCTGCCTGTGGACCGGCTTTGCGATTTGCTTTCTTCTTTGCCTTCTTGTGCGACCTGCGGTGCAGAAATATATCAAACACTATTTCTATAAAGTTACCAGGGCAACGACGACCGGCAGGGTAAGCATGGACACACCGGTCTGCACGGCGACAATTGAGGCCATCAACTTGCTGTCGCCGCCCATCTGTTTGGCCAGGATATAGGAGAGCGGTGAGCCGGGCAGGGCGGCAAACAGGACCGCCACTGCGGTGGACAATTTGTCAACCTGAAAGATGTAACAGGCAGCCCACATGAGACCGGGCAGCAATACAAGTTTCAGCAGGCAGGCTTTCAACACTTCTGAACCGGCTTTCTTTATTGTTGTTAGCTGCATTGACGCACCAACGGCAAGCAGGCCGAGGGGCAGGGAGGCACGCCCCAGGATCCTGATAAAATTATCGACGACCAGGGGCATGCCAAGGGTAGTGAGATTGAATGCCATGCCCAGTATGCAGGCAATGATCAGCGGATTGCGGGCAACGCTTATGAAGATCCAGTGCCAGCCGTTCTGCTGCCCGCCGAACCGGACCAGCACCATGACAGAGAGAATATTGACCAGCGGGATGAGGATGGTGATCAATACAGCGGCGACCTGCAGGCCGCTGTCGCCGAAAAGGGCATAGACCGCCGCCAACCCTATATAGGTGGTGAAGCGGATGGAACCTTGAAAAAGCGAGGTAAATGCTCTATCATTTTGGGTCAGTTTTGTCCGTAATATGAGGAGCAAAAAAGTGGTCACAAAGATGGTGAGGAGCACGGCCCAGACCATGGACGCTATGGAGTGCAGTTCCCAGGTTGCATTGGCGGTGCTTGAAAAAAGCAGGGCCGGGAAGAGCAGGAAGTATATGAGCCGTTCGGCGCCCGGCCAGAAGGAATCGCCTGGAAAAGATGTTTTTTGTAAGGTGTATCCCAACAGGATTATCAGGAAAACCGGGATGAGTGATCCCAGGATGGAAGCATTGCCCACCATTATTCGTCAGTGGAAAATATTGCCGCCTTCAGGAATTCGCGGTTCAAGCGGGCAATATTGCGGATTGAAATACCCTTGGGACAAGCTGCCTCGCATTCACGCTCGTTGCTGCAGTTGCCAAAGCCCAACGCATCCATTTTATGCACCATTTCCAGGGCTCTTGTGGCGCGTTCCGGCTGTCCCTGGGGCAGCAGGGCAAGCTGCGAGACCTTGGCGCTGACAAAGAGCATGGCCGAGGCATTGGGGCAGGCGGCCACACAGGCCCCGCAGCCGATACAGGCGGCCGCATCCATGGCCTCTTCGGCATGTTTCTGGGAAATGGGAATGGCGTTGGCATCCGGTGCGCCGCCGGTATTCACTGATACATAGCCGCCTGCGACGATAATTTTATCGAGACCGCTGCGGTCGACAACCAGGTCCTTTGCCAGCTTAAAGGCCCTTGCCCGGAAAGGTTCGATAACCAGGGTGTCGCCGTCCTTGAAGTGGCGCATATGGAGCTGGCACAGGGTAGTTTCCTGTTCAGGGCCGTGGGCATGCCCGTTGACCACCGCGCCGCACATGCCGCAGATCCCCTCCCGGCAGTCATGGTCAAAGGCAACCGGTTCTTCACCCTTAAGGGTCAACTGTTCATTTAAAATATCCAGCATTTCCAGGAAGGACATGTCAGTGGAGATCGGCCCGCTTTCATAGGTTTCAAGTTTACCTTCCGCATCCGGTCCCTTCTGGCGCCATATTTTCAGGGTAAGGTTTATTTCGCTCACTTATAACTCCTCTGGGAGGGCTCTACGTTTTCAAAATGGAGCGGTTCCTTGTGGAAGACCGGTTCCTGGTCATCGCCTGTATGTTCCCAGACAGAGACATACGAGTAGTTGGCGTCATCGCGCTTGGCTTCGTGCTCCTCGGTCTGGCTCTCTTCACGGAGATGACAGCCGCACGACTCTTTCCTGTTCAGCGCATCAATAATCATAAGCTCAGCAAATTCCAGGAAATCCGCTACCCGGCCGGCCCGTTCCAGGGACTGGTTCAATTCCTGACCAATGCCGGGCACCTTGACATTCTGCCAGAATTCCTCCCGGATAGCCGGTATCTGCGCCAGTCCCTTTTGCAGGTCCGCTTCGTTGCGTGCCATGCCGCAGGCATCCCACATCAGCAGTCCCAATTCACGGTGAATATCGTCAACCGTCCTGTTGCCATTGATTGACAGGAGCTTTTTGATCTTATCAGCAGCCTCATCAGCAGACTGGCTGAAGGCCTGGTGACTTTCATTCACCTTTTCAAGGTTGGTCTGGGCCAGGTAGTCGCCGATGGTGTACGGGATAATGAAATAACCATCAGCCAGACCCTGCATCAGGGCACTGGCCCCCAGCCGGTTGGCACCGTGATCCGAGAAATTGGCCTCACCCAGGACAAACAGGCCGGGCAGGTTCGACATCAGGTTGTAATCAACCCACAGGCCGCCCATGGTGTAATGCACAGCCGGGTAGATCATCATCGGCTCAAGCATGGGATCAGAGGCAGTGATCTTTTCATACATTTGAAAAAGATTGCCGTACTTCTGGTATATGGTGGCCGCCCCGTCCCGGGCTATGGATTCGCTGAAGTCAAGATAGACGGCCAGCCCGGTCGAGCCGGCCCCCTTGCCCTGGGTCGCACTGCTCCTTGGCATTTCTGGAGGCCACGTCACGGGGCACCAGGTTGCCAAAACTGGGGTACTTGTTTTCCAGGTAGTAGTCTCGTTCATCTTCAGGGATTTCAGATGGATGCCGCGTGTCCCCCTGCTTTTTGGGAACCCAGACCCGGCCGTCGTTGCGCAGGCTTTCGCTCATCAAGGTGAGCTTCGACTGGTAGGTGCCGTGTACCGGGATACAGGTGGGGTGGATCTGCACAAAACAGGGATTGGCAAAGCAGGCGCCTTTTTTATAGGCCCGCCAGCTGGCCGTCACATTGGAGGCCATGGCATTGGTGGACAGGAAATAGGCATTGCCGTAGCCGCCGGTAGCCAGGACAACCGCATCGGCGGCATGGTTTTCCAGTTCACCGCTGATCATGTTCCTGGTGACGATACCGCGGGCCTGGCCATCAATGACCACGAGATCGAGCATCTCGCGGCGGGGCAGCATCTGCACCTTGCCTTTTTTGACCTGCCGCATGAGCGCCGAGTAGGCACCGAGCAGCAGCTGCTGGCCGGTCTGTCCCCGGGCATAAAAGGTCCGGGAAACCTGGGCGCCGCCGAACGACCGGTTGGCCAACTGGCCGCCGTACTCCCTGGCAAAAGGCACGCCCTGGGCAACGCATTGGTCGATAATATTGTTGCTGACCTGGGCCAGCCGGTAAACATTGGCCTCGCGGGCCCGGAAGTCACCGCCCTTGATGGTGTCATAAAACAGGCGGAATATTGAATCGCCGTCGTTCTGGTAATTCTTTGCCGCATTGATGCCGCCCTGGGCAGCAATACTGTGGCCGCGCCGTGGACTGTCCTGCAGGCAGAATGTTTTGACATTATAACCAAGTTCAGCCAGAGAGGCGGAGGCGGATGCACCAGCCAGACCGGCGCCCACCACAATAATGTTGAATTTACGCTTGTTGGCCGGGTTGACCAGTTTGCATGCAAAGCGGTGGCGGTCCCATTTTTCTGCCAGCGGCCCGTCCGGTATTTTGGAATCCAGTTTCATTGGGTGATCCGTTTCATTAAAGGATAAAATATATGTGCAAACCTGTTATTAAAGTTCGTTTGAAAATGTACTTACTGACCCCCTTTACTTACAGCAGAAAACCACTTGAAAAAACAGCCAGTACCGGGATGAGGATAAAAATGGTACCCACCAGAATGCTGAATGTAAGCGCCCCTGTCCTGATCAGCCCGTTATATTTAGGGTGATTCAAGCCCAGGGACTGGAACATACTCCAGAAGCCGTGGCTGACATGCAAAGCAACGCCAATCAGGCAGAATATAGAAAAGGCAGCCAGGGGTGGTTTACTCAGCAGATTTCTGACGAGATCGGCAACCAGTATGCTTTTATCGGTAAAATGAAAATTAGCCAGGTGTACAATAATGAAGACTATGATAATCAGTCCTGTATATGGCATGGTTCGGGAACCCCACGACCGGCCGCCATCATCCTTATTGACATTGTAACGGCAAGAGCGGGCCTGCAGGTTTTCAAAATAAAGGATCACGCCGGTAAAAATATGGATGGAAAAAACGAGCAGTAAACCTATCTCAAAGACATAAACGAGGGGGCCCAAAGAGTGCAGATTCTCGGCATATGAATTGAAGGCAGCGCGACCCAGAAAGGCAGCACTGTTGCCGATCAGGTGGGTAAATAAGAAGAGAACAAGCAGTATGCCGCTTGCGGCCATAATGCTTTTCTTGCCAACGGAAGACTGATAAAGACGTGCCAACCAACCCATGATTTCCTCTTTACATTTCTTGCGGATTGACTGATATTTCATTAATTGCCAAAAAACATACTGAATATCAGATAATTAATCCGAATCGAAAAAGGATGCAACCCTAACAGAGATAAAGGGAAAAAACAAGATTTTGCATAGGTGTTTTTACTGATGGGTGGACAGCAATTTTGGCCGGACATTTTAAAGTTTGAAGTACCCCGCGAGGAGGCATAAACACCCTTAAAACCAGGGTACAAGTGCCTAAAGTTGAAAAGCAAGGATTAAGGCGCTGTCAATCGTCGGCAGTTGTGTATGCCGACAACGCATAGGGCGCAGGGCACAGGGAGTAAAGCACAAGACACAAGAAAAAATAAATGCTTTTATGTTTTAAAAAGATTTTAATAACTTTAGGCATTTTAGGCATTTTAGGCATTTTAGGCACTTATATCCCCTTGGTAAGATAAAAATATGCAAAATCCCGGTTATCTCCTTCTGCATGAAACAGGTGAGTTGCAAACCCGCATTGATGAGGCGCGAAAACGGCTGTCGCCCTGTATCATCTGTCCGCGGCAATGCAAAGTTGATCGGCTGATAGAGGAAAAGGGGATATGCCGAACAGGCTCACAGGCAATGGTGTCGAGCTATGCTCGCCATTTTGGCGAAGAGAGTCCCTTGGTGGGTACCGGTGGGTCCGGAACCATTTTTATAACCAACTGCAACCTGCTCTGTGTCTTCTGTCAGAATTACGATATCAGTCACCTGGGCCAGGGTATCGAGACCAGCGACAGCCAGCTTGCCGCCATGATGGTCAGCCTGCAGCGGCAGGGCTGTCATAACATAAATTTTGTCACCCCCAGCCATGTGGTGCCCCAGATCCTCGCTGCCCTGCCCAGGGCCATCGGCAAGGGGTTGACGGTTCCCCTGGTCTACAACAGCAGTGGTTATGATTCTGTTGAAACACTCAAACTCCTTGATGGCGTGTTTGATATTTACATGCCTGATTTTAAATTCTGGAACACCGAGTCTGCCAAGCGGTATGCCAAAGCGCCGGACTATCCTGAAAAGGCCAGGGCGGCGCTCAAAGAAATGCATCGCCAGGTGGGTGACCTGCAGCTTGATGATGAGGGGATAGCGGTCAAGGGACTTTTAGTCAGGCATCTTGTCATGCCCGGCGGTCGGGAAGAGTCCAGGGAGATCATGGGTTTTCTGGCAAAAGAGATATCCACACAAACCTATGTCAATGTCATGGACCAGTACAGACCATGCGGCAGAGCAGGAGACTTTCCACCCATTGACCGGCGGCCAACCCATGAAGAATACCAGGATGCCATGGCTGCAGCCAGGGAGGCGGGACTTACCAGGCTGGATGAAAGGGATTGGGTGAGGATCCTGAGGAAATTGGTAAACTAAAAGTGCCTTAAGTGCCTAAAGTGCCTAAAGTTAAAAAGCAAGGATTAAGGCGCAAGGCATAGGGCGCAGGGCACAGGGCACAGGGCGTAAAGCACAAGACACAAGAAAAAATAAGTGTTTTTATGTTTTTAAAAGGATTTTAATAACTTTAGGCACTTTAGGCACTTTAGGCACTTATATCCCTTATATCCCCTTGACACTCTGGAGATATTCGGCTATATAATTTGTTTCTTTTTTTATCCGGTATAAATTTGCTCCAGTTGCAAGACCGGGTTAAATAAAATAGTTTTGTAATGTAAATGATGAGGAGGAATTTCAGTTGGCAAATCATAAGTCCGCATTGAAAAGAAATCGGCAGAGCTTAGTTCGCCGGGAACGTAACAGGGCAAACAGGACCAAGGTCAAAACTGCGATCAAGAAGATAGATGCAGCAATGGAAGGTGAAAATTCTGCAGAACAGGCCCAGGAAGCCTTGAATGCTGCCATTCCGATAATCGACCGGGCAGTGGTCAAAGGGGCTTTTCACAAGAAAACCGGTTCCAGAAAAGTTTCCAGGCTCACTAAAAGAGTGAACGACTTCATCAAAAGTAAGGAGTCCGCTGCTTAACCATGGACTGTGACTTGTTGTTGTCCGGTAACAAGAAATGACATGTAAATTTTAAAGCCATGGGATGTGCACTTCCCATGGCTTTTTTTATTTTTATCTGGCTTGCAAATAAAGCTATTGTTACAAATATAAACCATGCATCAACCTGATCTGCAAACATTTGAAAAGCTTGCCACCGAGGCAAAACTTATCCCTGTGTACCGGGAGATAGTGGCTGATCTCGATACGCCGCTGACCATATTTGCCAAGGTTGCCTCAGCAGACTCCCATGCCTTTCTGTTTGAGAGCCTGGAGGGCGGCGAGAAGTGGGGACGGTACTCGTTTATCGGCTTTGACCCGTTGATGACTTTTACCAGTTTCCAGGAGCACATGGAGATAAGCAGCAACGGCGAGACCGAGAAACGCACCGGCAATCCCCTCGAGGAACTGCGCCGGCTGCTGGCCTCGTTTGATGCCCATCCGGCCGCCTATCTGCCCCGTTTTTTCGGCGGGCTGGTCGGCTATCTCGGCTATGATATGGTCCGCTTCATGGAAAGATTGCCTGATCTTCATGAACCACTTGATCTGCCCGATTCATCCTTCATGGTGCCGCGTACCGTTTTAATCCATGACAGCTTCCGGCAGCGTCTGCATATTGTCAACTGTGTGCAGCTTAAGGAAGGTGCTGATCCGGCGGCATGCTACCAGGAAGCCTGCCTCCAGATCGATGCAGTGGCGGAACGTCTGAAACAGCCTCTGTCCTATGATTTTGTTGGAAGTGATGCAGACGGCCACGAACACACCTTTACCGCCAATATGGCTGAAGACGATTTTAAAGAAATGGTGCACAAGGCCAAGGAGTATATTGTGGCCGGTGATATTATTCAGGTAGTCCTGTCGCAGCGCTTTCATACCAAGACCGGGTTGTCGCCCTTTGCACTGTATCGTGCCCTGCGCCACATTAATCCCAGCCCGTACCTGTTTTACCTGAAACTGGGTAATGTTATTCAGATCGGTTCTTCGCCGGAAATACTGGTTCGTCTGGAAAACAGAGAGATTGAACTGCGGCCTATTGCCGGCACCAGGCCGCGGGGTGAAACCGCAGCTGAAGACAACGAACTGGAAGAGGAACTGCTGGCCGATCCCAAGGAAAGAGCCGAGCACCTCATGCTGGTCGATCTGGGCCGCAACGATATGGGCCGGGTGGCAAAACCCGGCTCAGTCGAGGTCCGCGACCTTCTGATCGTTGAGCGTTACAGTCATGTTATGCATATTGTTTCCGGTGTGCATGGCCTGCTGCAGGATGACAAGAACCAGTTTGACGTGCTGTCCGCCTGTTTCCCGGCCGGTACGGTGAGTGGCGCACCCAAGATCAGGGCCATGGAGATCATCGAGGAACTGGAACCGGAACGGCGCGGCCCTTATGCCGGGGCGGTCGGCTATTTTGGTTTTTCGGGCAATATGGATTTCTGCATCACCATCCGCACCTTTATCATGCGGGACAATGATCTGTGGATCCAGGCCGGCGCCGGCATTGTCGCCGATTCCGAGCCGCAGAAAGAATTTGAAGAAACCCTGAACAAAGCCCGGGGGCTGCGTCGGGCCGTAGAACTTGCTGAGAAAGGATTATAGGCATGATTGTCATCATCGATAATTACGATTCCTTTACCTATAATATTGTGCAGACCATCGGCGGTTGGGGTGCGCAGGTAAAGGTTTTCCGAAATGATATGGTTGACGTGGCCTCGATTGAAGCCCTGCAGCCTGACCGGCTGCTGATTTCTCCCGGGCCGTGTACTCCGGTCAAGGCCGGGATATCCATTGAGGCGATTCGTTACTTTGCCGGTAAAATTCCGATACTGGGTGTATGCCTCGGCCACCAGTCAATCGGCGAGGCGTTTGGCGGCATAACAGTGCGGGCCTCCAGGATCATGCACGGCAAGACCAGCCCGATCAGCCATGATGGCAGGGGCGTATTTAAAGGGTTGCCAAGCCCTTTTGAGGCCATGCGTTACCATTCATTGGTGCTGGATGAAAAGACCCTGCCGGAATGTCTGGAAATAACCGCCGAGACTGATCAGGGTGAACTGATGGGAATAAGGCACAGGGAACTGCCCATTGAAGGAGTGCAGTTTCATCCGGAATCGATCATGACCCCGGACGGCGTCGACCTGCTCAAGAATTTTCTTGATGAATCGTATATTAATTTATTGCGTTAATAATTCTCCGAGAGGAGCGTGACAATGATCAGAGAAGCCATAGGTAGATTGGTTGAAGGAAAAGACCTTGATGAAACACTGATGGTCCAGGTGATGAATGAAATCATGGAGGGCGAGACCTCCTCTGCCCAGATAGGCGCCTTTATCACCGCCCTCAGGATCAAGGGAGAGACCATTGAAGAGATAAGCGGCGCTGCAAAAGTCATGCGGCAGAAGTCGACCCATATCTCCACCGGGGTGGCCATATCAGAAGGTGAGGTGCTGATGGATACCTGCGGCACCGGTGGCGACAGCTCCGGAACATTTAACGTATCCACCACCACCGCTTTTGTAGTGGCCGGTGCCGGCGTACCCGTGGCCAAACACGGCAACCGTTCCGTATCCAGCCTGTGCGGCAGTGCGGATGTGCTGGAAGCGCTGGGCGTAAACCTTGAGCTGGCCCCTGACCAGGTGGGCGCCAGTGTCAAAGAGGTGGGCATCGGTTTTCTGTTTGCTCCCATGCTGCATGGCGCCATGAAGTATGCCATTGGGCCGCGCCGTGAAATAGGCATCAGGACCATCTTTAATGTTTTGGGACCGCTGACCAACCCGGCCGGCGCCAATGTACAGCTGCTCGGCGTCTATTCTCCCGACCTGTGCGAAAAGCTGGCCGAGGTGCTGGGCAGGCTGGGAAGCAAGAGGGCGATGGTGGTCTGCGGGGCCGGCAATGTTGACGAGTTGACCGTTACCGGTGATACGGAGGTTGCCGAACTGGTGGACGGCAAGGTGCGGAACTATGTGGTGCGGCCCGAAGATGTGGGCATGCAGCGCTCCCGTCTGATTGATCTGAAGGGCGGCGATACAGCTGAAGAGGCTGCTGAACTGCTGAGAGGCCTGCTGCAGGGCGCTAAAGGACCACGACGCGATATGCTTCTACTGAACAGTGGTGCGGCTCTCTATGTGGCGGGTAAGGCTCCCGGTATGAGGACCGGGGTGGAACTGGCCGTCGAAGTGATTGATTCCGGTGCTGCCCTGGCCAAGCTCGAAGCGCTTATTTCGTTTTCAAAGAGTGCAATCTGAAAATGATCCTTGATACAATAGTCGAGCAGAAACAACAGGAAGTTGCAGATCTGAGACAGCACGGCCTGCGTATGCCTGACGGACAGATTGACCCGCCGCGCGGGTTCCAGCAGGCCCTTACCGAGTATGGCGGCCTGTCGGTCATTGCCGAAGCCAAAAAGGCCTCTCCTTCAAAGGGCGTCATCTGTGCTGATTTTGATCCGGTCAAGATAGCCCGAAGCTATGAACAGGGTGGCGCCCAGGCCATTTCAGTGCTTACCGATGAGAAATTTTTCCAGGGCTGCCTCGATTACATTCCCCTGGTTCGGCAGGCCGTAAAACTGCCGGTTATCCGCAAAGATTTTATCATTGACGAACTGCAGATCGAACAGGCTGCAAACTATGGCGCCGATGCCATATTGCTTATTGCCGCTATACTGGACCCTGCCCAGATCAGGGACTACCTGGCCATGGCCCGCGAACTGGGTATTGATGTCCTGGTCGAGGTACATGATGAGCAGGAGGTGGAAATGTCGCTGGCGGCAGGCAGCCAGCTCATTGGTATCAACAACCGTGACCTGCGGGATTTTAGCGTGGATCTGCAAACGACTTTCAGGCTGCAGAAAGAGATACCAGGTCATATCCCTTTAGTCAGCGAGTCCGGCATAAAAGATCACGATGATATGCAAAGGCTGGCCGATCATGGGGTAACGGCAGCCCTGATCGGCGAATCACTGATGCGGGCTGCTGATCAGGCTGCAGCGCTTAAGGAGCTGAGGGGAACCTTATAAGGAGAAATTATGGCGTATCGTACCCGCATAAAAGTTTGCGGTATAACTGAACTTGAGGATGCCAGGGTTGCTGTTGCCGCCGGCGCCGATGGACTTGGTTTCATTTTTGCCCTGCAGAGTCCTCGTCATGTTGATCCTGACAGGGTCAGGATGATAACCAAGCAACTGCCACCGCTGGTCGATGCAGTGGGGGTTTTCGTTGATGAGGAAATAGAGGCTGTGAAAGAAATTGTCCAGTACTGCGGCCTGTCGGTTGTACAACTGCACGGCACAGAGACGCCGGAATACTGCGCCAATATCTCCCGCCGGGTGATTAAATCATTCTCCATCCAGCCGGCAACAAAGAATGAAGATTTTATGCCCTATGGTGAGGTTGTGAGCGGCTTTCTCCTGGATACCTTTCATAAGGAGATGGCAGGCGGTACCGGCATGGTATTTGACTGGCAGCTTATAGAGACGGCCAGACCACCTGGCCCGGTTATTCTGGCAGGGGGGGCTGACATCCGATAACGTAGTCAATGCCATCAGCCAGGTTAAGCCGTTTGCAGTGGATGTCAATTCAGGTGTGGAATACCAGCCGGGCCGCAAGGACGCGGACAAGCTCAAGAGCTTTGTCCAACAGGTCAGAAAAGCTGACGAGCATGCCTATCGGTCCGGTACTCCTTTCCTGGGCTGAAGTACCTGAAGTTTGAAGTGCCTAAAGTACTTAAAGTTCCTAAAGTGCCTAAAGTTGAAAAGCAAAGATAAAGGCGCAAGGCATAGCGCGCAGGGCACAGGGCGTAAGGCACAAGACAAAAGAAACAATAAATGTTTTTATGTTTTAAAAAAGATTTTAATAACTTTAGGCACTTGTAACTTCAAACTTTAGGCACTTTAAGTTCATCCTACTTGAGTTCGATTACCACAAACCTGGTATGCTGATCACGCTTTACCAGCAGCAGAATGCTTTTCTTGTTTTTCGCTGCCAGCAGGGCTTTTTATACTTGGCAATAGAATCAATCGGTTCGCGGTCTATTTCCTGGATGATGTCGCCCCCTTTA
>PVMK01121647.1_pt1 | contig 29125 bp, 31 predicted proteins | sample 1853481 | NCBI WGS metagenome assembly PVMK01 (sample SAMN08533507, study PRJNA380276) | Marine sediment metagenome, whole genome shotgun sequencing project.
GGACGCAGTGTTTTCGATCGATGGACACACCGACGTCGAGTCCCGGCCAATGAACAGTGCCCCCGCCAAGACGCATTTAGTATTGCCGATGGAAAAAGTGATGTTCCCGGTTGTGGGTCGGTACCGCGTCCGATTTTCTGCGAATGATGAAGAGATCTTCGGGCCGTCCATGCACCTGATGCGATCCGATGATGACCAGGATTGAGGGCGGTGAGCGCGGCGGCGTTTACTCCTCCCCGGGAATAAACTCCATGGTCGCTATATAAGCGGCTACATCTCGGACCTGCTCGTCGGTTTCCAGCATCTGCGCCATGATGCGCATCTGCGCGCCGTATATATCGTTTTGGTGGGTGCCGCGAATACCGGCCTTGAAGTTGTTCAGTTGTGACACGAGATACCAGTCGTATTGTTTGGACAACCGCGGTGCATCGAGTGCCTTGGCACCCTCGCCATAAGCGCCGTGACAGGGGATGCAAGTCTCGTAGGCTTTCTTGCCGGCTTCGACATCGCCTTCTATTGTTATCGGTGGTTCCGGTAGATCCAGGGTTGCAATATAGGCCACGACATCCTGCACAGCCTGCTGGTCCGGCAATGTCAACGCCATCGGCCGCATTTGCGCTCCAAACGTATCCTCCGGGTGCGCGCCACGAATGCCGGAACGGAAGTTATTCATTTGCCGGAGCATATACCAGAGATCCTGGCCGGCATTCGCCGGGGCATTCAGTGCCGGAACGCCTTCGGCACTTTGGCCGTGGCAGGCCATGCAAAAGATAAAGAGTTCCTTTCCCTTTACCGGGTCGCCGGCGGCGTGTGCCGCGGCGCCGGTCAGGAATGCGACAGTCAGATAAATTATTGTACGGACAAAATTATTCATCGTTGTCTGCCGCAGACATTTTCCTTTGACTCAAACTACGGCGTACACGCTACCGAACTCTCTGCCACGGTGCAAGCGGGTGCCGGGTGCGCACACACCGTCCCCACGGCGGCTGTTTGTTGCGCCAGCAAGCGCAGGGAACAAAGAAATGGTTTGGTTTGACCTTCTATCGATTCATCGACCGCGGACCGGCGACGTTGAAACGGTTCCGCCGATGAACGTTGTAGTTTCCCCGGGTTACGGGCAGAATCATGCCCCAAACGGGGGAGGGACAAGTTGTCGATCTCTGTAGCCGAAGCGCTAAGGCCAGCTAGAAAACCGGCCCTGATCGGGGTTGCCGTAGTGGTCGGTATTTTTGTGGGAGTGTGGATCAACGACACCTACTTTTCGGGCCGCACGCCGGTCCAACCCATTGAATTCAGTCACCGCGTTCATGCCAGTGACAATGAAATTCCGTGCCAGTACTGCCACATCTATGCGGCCAGGAGTCCTTCGGCCGGCGTGCCGAGCGTGGCCAAGTGTATGGGTTGCCATAAGGCAGTCGCCGACGCACGGGAACGGCCGGAGGTGTTGAAACTCGCCGGATACTGGGATCGGCAGGAACCGATACCGTGGGTCAAGGTGCATGACGTGCCGGACTTCGTTCATTTCACGCACAAAAGACACGTTCTGGCCGGCCTGGAATGCCAGGAGTGTCACGGCCCGGTGCAGGACATGGATCGCATTACGCGAATCGCGCCGATGACAATGCCCTGGTGTGTGGACTGCCATACCGAGCGCGAGGTTGAGGATGGCCGGGACTGCTGGACATGCCACAAGTAGCTGAAGGACGCGCGTAGTTAGTAGACCGATCGAGCACTGAACGGGGACCGCGAGCGGGAAACGATGTCGAAAATTAGCCGCAGAGATTTATTGCAATATATTGGCGCCGGCGGAGTCGGGACCGGTGCTGGATATTTGTTTGCGGAAGTGATCAATCGCCCAGTCGAGTTTCTGATTCCACCGGTTGTTCCTCCCGAAGATTATTCGCCCGGTATTGCGACCTGGTACAACACGGTTTGCAACCAGTGCTCTGCGGGTTGCGGTATTTCGGTACGGATTCGGGAAGGGCGAGCCAAGAAAATCGAGGGCAACCCGGTGCATCCGGTGAACCAGGGGCGTTTGTGCGCCCGCGGTCAGTCAGGGCTGAATGCCTTGTACAACCCGGATCGGATCAGGTCTCCGATGCGGCGAGTCGGCGAACGCGGCGATGGAAGCTTCGAAGCAATCAGCTGGGACGACGCGCTGACCGAGATTGCCACGCGCCTTAGTCGCCTGAAGATTGACGATAAAGCGGACCGCGTCCAACTGCTGAGTGGCCGCGTCCGCGGTCACCTGGATGAGCTATTCGAACAGTTCATCACGCTGTTCGGGTCTGGTCGGTACGTGCAGTACGACTTTACTGATCCGGTCAACCTTAGGCTTGCCAACCGGTTGTCATTCGGCACCGAGAATTTGCCGTACTACGACATAGCGAATAGCGATTTTCTGCTGTCATTTGGTGCCGACTACCTGGGCACCTGGCTGTCACCGGTACATTACAGCCTGGGTTACGGCCAACTGCGCCAGGGACGTGAACAGCGCGGCAAGTGTGTCCAAATCGAGCCGCGTATGTCACTGAGCGGGGCGAATGCCGATGAGTGGATTGCCGCTGTGCCCGGCAGCGAGGGGATTCTGGCATTGGGAATCGCCAGGTTACTGGTTGCCGACGGGGCGTATGCGGGATCGGATCGCGCCGCGTGGCGCCGTGCATTAGAGCCATACAGCCTTGACCGCGTCTCCGCGGCCACCGGCGTCGCACCGGAGCGCGTGGAACAACTCGCCGCTGAATTTGGCGGCCACGAAGCCAGTCTCGCGATTGCCGGCGGAGCGGCCGCAGCAGGGACCAACGCCGTCGCCAGCCTCGTTGCCGTGAATGTATTGAATCATCTCGCAGGCAATCTCGGCCAACCCGGTGGGATCATTTTTAATGCCGCGCCGTTGTTCGGTTCCGGAACTCGTCAGGCCGGTTCGGCGCAAATGACCGAACTCGCAGCCGCCATGCAAGACGGCGCAATCGAAGTATTGCTGCTGCATGACACGAATCCAATCTACGCGTTGCCGGCCGCCAGCGGTTTCGCTGATGCGATGGCAGCGGTCCCGACAATAGTCGCCATGTCGAGTTTCATGGATGAGACGACGGCACTGGCCGATCTGATTTTGCCGACCGACACTTATCTTGAAGCCTGGGGCGACGACGCGCCCGATCCCGGAGTCGGTCTGCCCGTGGCATCGATTTCGCAACCGGTCGTGGCGCGCGTCTTTGACACCCGCTCGGTCGGCGACATCGTGTTGTCGCTGGGACGCCGGATTGGTTTCGAATTGCCGGTCGCGATGCCGTGGGCCAGCACGGAGGATTTCATCAAGGACGCGTGGAGAAAAGTCTACGGCGATCTTGACCCGCAGGCCGACGCCAAAGGTTTTGAGGAGTTCTGGCTGGCGGCGCTGGAAGCCGGCGTGTGGGGCCGGGCCGGAGCGACCGGGGAAACCGGGGATGCCCCGCTGCCATCGTTGATTCCTGATATCGACAATGCGCAGGCGTCGTTTGCCGGCGACACGGCAGAGTTTCCGTTCGTTCTGCATCCGTATCTGAGTGCCACGCTGTTTGACGGCCGTGGCGCGAATCTGCCATGGCTGCAGGAGTTACCCGATCAGATGACCAGCGTGGTTTACGGCTCCTGGGTCGAATTGAACCCGGTTACCGCGGACGAGCTCGGTATTCGCGATGGGAACCTGATCGAGGTCGAGTCGCCGGCCGGCCGTGTTCGGGTTCCCGCGCTGGTGTTCCCGGGCATTGCGCCCGGGGTAGTAGCAATGCCTTTCGGTCAAGGCCACTTGGCCTACGGACGCTATGCGCAGGACCGCGGCGTCAACCCGATCGCATTGGTTGCGATGCAGTCCGACCGGCAATCCGGTGAACTGGCCTGGGCAGGAACCCGCGTCAAGTTGCGCAATACCGGCGAACAGGCGCGAGTGGTCCGCAACGACGGCGTGTCGCGAACCCTGGGGCGACAGATTCTTCATCCGGGACAAGGCCATGCATGAGATGGGTGTGATATGAGTAGCGTGCGCGACAGAATCAGGGAATTGACAAAGCCTGGCTACTACGACGAGTTCGACTATCACTGGACGATGACGATCGACCTTGACCGTTGCACCGGTTGCGAAGCATGTGTTGTTGCCTGTCAGGCGGAGAACAACCTGCCCATCGTTGGCGAGCAACGCTATGCCGAGGCGAGGGAGATCAAGTGGATTCGCATCGAACGCTACTGGGAAGGAGAGTATCCGGACGTCAAGCTGAATTTCATTCCGATGCTTTGCCAGCATTGCGACGAGGCTCCCTGCGAAACAGCGTGTCCGGTTTTTGCGACCTACCACAATCCGGATGGGCTGAATACACAAATCTACAATCGCTGCATCGGTACGCGGACTTGCGCTGTTTACTGTCCTTACGAGGTTCGCTATTTCAACTGGTTTACCTATACCTGGGACGAACCGCTCGAGCAGCAGTTGAATCCGGACGTGAGCGTGCGTGAAAAAGGCGTCATGGAAAAATGCACCTTCTGCATTCAGCGTATCCGGATGGCTAAAGACAATGCGAAGGACGACGGCAGAAGGCGTGTGCAGGACGGTGAAGTCGCACCCGCCTGCGTCCAGAGTTGCCCGACCGAGGCGATGGTTTTTGGCGACAGCAACGACCCCGACAGCAAAGTCTCACAGGTCATGAACAGTCCGCGCGGATACAAGGTGCTGGAGGAATTGAATACAGTTCCTTCGATTGTATACCTGAAAAAAGTTCACGACGATGTTTGATCACGGTCAGCCGACCTACGCCGAAGTCAACCGGGATGTCCTCAGCTCCATGCTGGAGACGGGTCCGCGCTACTGGATATTGCTCGGCACCACGATGACGATCGCGGGTGTCTTCTTCTTCATGCCGTGGATCTACCAGCTAATTGTCGGCGTCGGCGCGGCCGGGATGAATCGGAATGCGGTTTGGGGCACCTACCTGTCAAACTTCATTTTCTGGATTGGTCTCAGTCATTCCGGGACTCTTCTGTCGGCGGTGCTGCACATCACCAACAGCCAGTGGCGCAAGTCGATCTACCGCAGCGCCGAGGCGATGACCCTGTTCTCGCTGATGACCGCCGCGCTGTTCGTCATGGTCCATGTGGGACGGCTGTGGTACGTGCACTGGAGCTTTCCGATCCCGAACCCGATGGGACTGTGGCCGAATTTTCGCTCGCCGTTGATGTTTGATGTCATGGCGATCACGACATATTTGACGGCCAGCTCAATATTCATCTACATGGGTTCGGTCCCTGATTTCGCGGCGGTTCGCGACGCCAGCACCGGCATTCGCCGACGGCTGTATACGATCTTTTCGTTTGGCTGGCGGGGCACCGCCAGGGAGTGGCACACGCTGGGTTGGGCCTACACGTTTTTTGCTGTATTCGTCATTCCGCTGGCGGTCTCGGTACACAGCATCGTGTCCTGGGATTTCGCCCTGTCCATCGTTCCAGGGCTGCACCACACAATATTTGCGCCGTACTTCGTCTGCGGAGCAATATATTCGGGGACGGCCGGAATCGTGACCGTGATGTATATGCTGCGGAAGTTTATGAACTTCGAGCGCTACATCGGCCAGGTGCATCTCGATAACCTTGGCAAGCTATTGATCGTGTTGTCGATGCTCTGGACCTATATCAATATTCTCGAGCTCTTTACGACTTGGTACAGCGGTACGTCGTTCGAGATGGAAGCGCTCAGGTTCCGGCTGTTCGGATTTTATGCGCCGCTCTATTGGGAAATGATCCTGTTCTGTGCATTTGTGCCGCTGCTGATGCTGTTTAAAAAGTTTCGTTTGTCGTGGAACAAGATGCTGGTCATTTCTATTTTGATTAACGTCGGTATGCTGACCGAGAGATTCATCATCGTGGCCACGTCGCAACCGCGTAAGTTCCTGCCCGATGCGTTCGGTTTCTATTTTCCGAGTTGGGTCGAGTTTTCGATCACCTTCGGTTCGTTTGCGATCTTTACGACGCTGTTCCTGATCTTCATCAAGTGGGTGCCGGCGGTTTCAATTTATGAAGTCAAGGAAACCCTTACGCCGTTGAGGAGGGACGCTTGATGGCGGTCTTGGCTACATTCAAGTACGAGGAAGATTTTCTCGCCGGGGCCAAGCGCGTCAAATCCGCCGGCATTGGCGAGTTATCGTTGATGTCGCCGTTGCCGCTCGAGGAAGCCCAGGAGGTGCTCGGGCTGGGGAAGTCGCCAGTGCGGCGTTTTTCGCTGGCCGGTGCGATCATCGGGGCCGTATCCGGGTTTGCGATGGCGGTCGCAACGGCGCTGGTTTTTGTCCTGCCCACCGGCGGGCGGGCCATTATCTCGGTGCCGCCTTACCTGGTGATTACCTACGAGATGACGATACTGTTCGGTGTCCTGTTTACCTTGTTCGGATTCCATTTGGTATCGGGGCTGCCCGCATGGCGGGACAGACCGTATACACCTGAATCGAACGTCGATCGCTTCGTCGTGGTCGTCGAGGGTGCCGACGATGCTGATGCAGCTCGTGCTGAGACCATTCTTCGCGAAGCCGGCGCGGAGGAAACCCGGCGGGTGGAGGACAGTCAATGAATTCTTCCCGTAGCCAATTACTGCTGCGATGCTTCGTCATGCTGGCGATTCCAGCCGTGGCCTGGAGCTTGCCCTGGGACAAAGACATGCAAAATCAGCCCTCGGTCAAGGCGCAAGAGTCGGTGGTCGAGACCAACGCTGATTCGGTTCCGATCGGCGAGCAGGAATTGTTTTCGGCCCCCGACGGTTTGATCGAGCTTGTCCGAGCACGCCTGGTGGCCGGCCAGACCTTAGTCAACCCGGTCCGCAAGTCGCCGGAATCGCTCGAGCGCGGACGTCAACTGTACGAAGTGCATTGCCTCGTTTGTCACGGCGCCCAGGGGCGTGGCAATGGCCTGGTCGGTCAGAAATTCGTACCACAGCCCATGGATCTGACGTTGGACTACGTTCAGTTGCAACCCGACGGGCAACTCTATTACACGATCAGCCACGGCAGCATTGCCATGCCTTACTATCGTCAAGCGATACTCGCCGAGGACCGTTGGAACGTGATCAATTACGTCAAGGAAGTCATGGGCCCCGATGAATAACAGCGTTGCAATATCCACCGGCGTCCCCAGCGGCCGGCGCTATGGGCTGATGCTCGGGGTATTCGCGGCATTGCTGCTGATCGCAGGCGTGTGGCTTGGTGTGATGCTGACCACGGCACCCGATTCGGTCCCCTGGGGCTTTTTCGTTGCGAACTATATATACCTGCTCGGCATCACCCAGTTCGGCGTCGTGTTTGCTGCAATACTTAGAATTTGCCGGACCAAATGGGCCAGGCCCTTTTATCGTTTAGGGGAGCTGATGACCCTGGCATTCTTTCCGTTCGCTATCGGTATCTTTGTGCTCATATTCTGCTATGGACGCAGCGAATTATTCTGGTGGCTTTCCCCGGAACCGGGTGAGCATCTGAGCGCCTGGCTGAATGCGGATTTTTTGTTGATCCGTAACCTGATCGCGCAACTCGTGTTTTATGTGCTGGCTGCGATCTATTTCGTCATCGGGCTCGTGCCCGACATCACCGCTGACAGTGCGGCGACGGGGCCGGCCTGGCGGCAGTCGCTTTATCGTCGGCTGTTTAAGTTCGGACAGGGCCGGGACCCGCGGCGCCTGCAGTCCTATATGTATTTGTTGGCGCCGGTGATCATTATTACCGCGGTGCTTGCCAACACGTTCATCTCCTGGGATTTCGGCATGATGCTCGTGCGGCACTATCACAGCACCGTGTTCCCAATGTATTTCGCCATGGGCAGCATGGTGGCTGGCAGTGCGGCTATGTTGGTCATGGGGGCGATGATGTCCCGTGTTCTCGACTTTGGCGCCTATTTCGGCACGGTCCAGGTCAAGAGTCTCGGCATCATGATTACCGGGCTGGTGCTGTTTTGGGTATATATGTTCTGGTCACAGTTCTTCGTTACCTGGTTCGGTAATCTTCCGAACGAATTCGGACCGTTGTGGGCCCAGATGTACGGGCATTACGCGCCACTATTCTGGACGCAGATGATCTGCATCATCGGCATTCCTATCGGAACGCTGATTTTCGCGCCGGTCAAACGGACCTGGTGGGCGATGGTGCTGATTGGCACGGTCATTAATGTCGGAATCTGGATCAACCGTTACCTGATAGTCGTGCCGGCCCTGGATGACAATGCGGTGCCGTTCTCATCGTTATTCGAGGTCGTTCTTTTTCTCGGGTTGATTTCCGGTTTCATGCTGGTACTGCTGTGGTTGATGAACGTCTTCCCGATGATATCCAGTTGGGAAATGAGGGATGCCGAGGATTCGAATCCCGTTTACTGATCTGTTCACTGCATCCGACTCATCCAACATCGAATCACATGGCCCGGCTGCAAGCGCACGGGCAGTCACCGGCAGCCGAATCGTTTATAGTAGCCGGAACCCAGCGTCCGGGACGGTAAGGGAGACCGGTGTTAATGAAGATAGGCTCCACACATTTTCTACTCGCGGTTTTGATTGCAGCGATGGGGCTGTCTTCATGCGACCGCGTCGATGAAGGTGTTGGCATGCTTTCGGAGGAACGTATCAGTCTGGCCGAATATGAGAACTACAAAGATTTCGGCGACTACGTTTTGCACGTCAACGCCCTTGGAACGAATCAACTGCCACCCGAGGTGGCCCAATCAGCCGGTATCGTGCGCAGCGATAATCGCGGCATGTTGAACGTCGTGATTTTGAAAAAACTTGAAGCCCAGGAGGACCAGCCCTGGGCGGGCGCGGTCAAGGTTGCTGCAGCAAACCTGGTCGGTCAGTACCGGTCGATCGACATGCGCAAGGTGACCGAGCAGGATGCCATTTACTACATTGGCGAATTCGCGGTCAGCAACCAGGAAATCCTGGTGTTCGATATAGATGTGGTTCCGGACAACGAAACCCGTCGTCTGGCAGTCCGGTTTACGAAACAGTTCTATACCAAGTAGCCGGCTGGCATCTTCAGAGTGTTTCCTCGTCAGTGGGCGTGCTAAACAGCATGTCCCGATTCTCGCCAAAATATATCAACGCGTCGCGAACCGCCCCGATGACGGCACGACTCGTCACTGTTGCCCCGCTGATTTGATCGAAGTCGCCACCGTCGCGCCGCGTCAGCCATGCTGCTGGTGGCGGGTCGACGATCGAGCGGCCCTCAAACATTCGAATCCAGTCCGAACGCGCTGTTTCGATATTGTCACCCAGCCCCGGTGTTTCCCGGTGTTGCAGAACCCGGACACCGCTGATTGTTCCGTCTGCCCGGATACCGACCAGTAGCCGGATGGAACCGACGTAGCCGTCTGGCGCAATCATCGTCAGTATCGCGGTCACCGGCTCGCCCGCGAGGCGTGCTCGGTATACCGGCAGGACCGCGTTGCTGCTGGGCAGTTCGGTAGCAGTTAACGTGATCACGTCAATATGCGGCGAGTTGTCGTAGCCACCCTCGGGCAGTAAGGCGCCGAGAACTTTCATGATTTGCGCCGTTTCATTTTCGGCGACTCGCTTGCGAGTTAATCGGTCAGTAGCGGAAATCAACGCAGCGCCCAACGCGGCAAGCAATACCAGCGACAACACCGGGATCAACAATCGCATGCCTGGGAGACCCTCGGAAGACCCGGTGTCCATGTTCAGGCCCCGTGCCCGTAGATCCTGGGGCGCGTGTACCGATCGATCACGGGGACTGCCAGGTTCATCAAGAGGACCGCAAATGCAATTCCGTCGGGGTATGCGCCCCAGTTTCGAATCACGTAGGTAATGATGCCAATTCCGAGGCCGTAGATTAATCGGCCTCGATTGCTTGCAGCCGCTGATACAGGGTCGGTCGCGATAAAAAATATGCCAAGCATTGTTCCTCCGCTGAGCAAGTGGAAAGCCGGCGATGGGTGCGTAGCCGGATCTACTATATAAAAGACCAAAGCCGGTGCCAGCAGGCCAGCGAGCATTGCGGTCGGTATCTGCCATCGAATGATTCGCCGGTACAGCAGCCACCCGCCGCCCAGCGCTGTAGCCGCATTGATCCATTCCCAGCCGTGTCCCGCGAGATTTCCAAACAACGGATCGCCGACGATCTCTGGCATGGTTCTCATCATGCCCAGCTGTCCCTTGACGGAATTCAGCGGGGTCGCTGCGCTAAGCGCATCGACAGTGACATCGGCTGGCACCGAACCCGTTGCCCAATACTGCAGCACAGTGAACAGACTCAGCGTCTGCTGATCGGGGGTGATGTTGCGCGGTAGCGGCCAGGCAGCCATGTCTTCCGGGAAAGAGACCAGTAAAACGGCATACCCGACCATGGCCGGGTTGAAAACGTTATAGCCAAGGCCGCCGTAGAGGTGTTTGGCGAACACAATGGCGAAGACCGTTCCAGTCGCAGTTATCCACCATGGCGTCAACGGCGGCAGACACATGGCCAGCAGGACCGCCGTGACGAGGGCGCTATAGTCGCTGATGAACAATCCGACCGGACGTTTTCTGATACGCAGAACCAGTGCTTCGGAGCCCAGCGCTACGACAGCAGCGACCAGAATATTCAATATGATTCCGGCGCCGAAAAACCAGACCAACACGATCAGGGCTGGCACAAGTGCATACAGCACCTGACGCATCAGCACGGCCACACTTTCTGCGCCGAGCCAGTGTGGGGCGGCGTTACTTGCGAATTTCACGTGTGCGCCCTAATTGGGACGGGCCATCAGGTTTTGTCCCCGGGTTTTTTGCTCTTCACTCGCTGCTTGAGCTGGCGCAGCGCATCCGCGTCGATTTCGCCCGCCGGCCCAATCTCGTCGACCTGTCTTTGCAGTTCATCGCTTCGATCCGATTCGCGTCGTTCCAGCCGTTCACCGCGTGCATCAAAACGGCGTAAAGCCAACGCGGACCGTTGCGAAACAAGGTGATTCTCCCACAAGCCTTGTTTGGCCTCTATGAACCGGCTGGTCAACGGGATATAGCTCGGGCAAACGTAGTCACAGCAGCCGCACTGGATGCAATCCTGTAGCCCCTGCGCTTCCAGTGCTTCGTAATCGGGCCCCCGCGCCAACGCGAGTAACTGCTGTGGCATCAGGGCCGCCGGGCAGACTCGGGCGCATTCTCCGCAGCGAATGCAGGGCATTTCGCGCACCGACGGATCCAGCTCCGCCTGACCTGCGACGAGAATACAGTTTGTCGCCTTGGTAACCGGGAGTTGATCGTGCGGCAGGGAAAATCCCATCATCGGTCCGCCCATCACCAGCCCTGCGGCATCGTCGGTGTATCCGCCTGCAAACTCGACCAGATCCACGATCGGTGTGCCAATCATGACCTCTATGTTTGCGGCTGTCCCGACACCGTCGCCGGTCACCGTGACAATGCGGGATATCAGGGGCTCGCCTTCGTCAAAAAATTTTGCCACCGCAGCGGCGGTGCCAACGTTCTGGCACACCACGCCAACATCCCATGGCAGTCCGCCAGCTTGTACTTCCTTCCCGGTGATCAGTTCGATCAGCTGCCGTTCACCTCCGGCCGGATAGAACGCCGGCACGACCACCAGGCTTATGCGATCGTCGCCCAGGGCATCGATCGCTGCCTGCACTGCGGCCTGGGCCTCGGCCATATCGGCTTTGACCGCCACCAAACACTCGTCGCAATCCAGGGCGGCCAGCATGATGGCAGCGCCCCGCAACACCTGGTCCGAACGCTCGGTCAGCAGCGCATTGTCGGCGCTGATATACGGCTCGCATTCCACGCCGTTCAGAATCAGTGCCTGAATGCCGGATCCAGGATTGAGCTTGGTTGCGGTGGGAAACAGGGCGCCACCCAGACCAACGATGCCGGCCTCCAGGATGTCGTTGCGGATTTGAGGCGGCGGTAGTCGCAGTGGGTTCGATTGAGCGACATAACCGGCGTAACGTTCTTCCTTGCCGTCCGGTTCAATAATTACGCTTTCCCCGGTGCCGCCTTCGGCGACTGGAATCGGGCGCTCTTCGATCGCGGTAACGGTCCCGGAAGTTGGTGCGTGAACCGTCACACTGAGTCCCCAGCGCGGGGCGATTGCAATGGGTTGGCCTTTGAGTACCTGTTCGCCCGGCTGAACAATGGTTTCTGCTGGCACACCGATATTTTGTTTCAGTGCAACGATCAACTCGCCCGGCGGCGGCATCTTTTTTATCGCCCCTGTTTCTGAATCGACTTTCCGGGACTCCAGGCGGATTCCCCATGCGGGCAGCGGGAGTGCCTGGTTGGACGTCCGGGCGTTCGTCATGGTTGGTGTATCGATCGAGCTTTAGTGTGCGGCACGGGGATCGAGCTGGCTCGTGTTTTCCGTAACTGTTATGCAATCGACCGGGCAGGCGGGAATACACAACTCGCAGCCGGTGCACTCGTTTGCGATGACCGTATGCGTGAACTTTGCTGCGCCGAGAATAGCATCGACGGGACACGCATCGAGGCAACGAGCACAGCCAATACAGATATCCTCGTCCACCACGGCCACGATCGGGGGTCCGGCCAGCCCGAAACTCTCATCCAGGGCTTTGGCGGGACGGCCCAGTAATTGACTGAGTGCGACAATCACCTCGTCACCGCCCGGCGGGCATTGGTTAATGTCGGCGTCGCCGGCGGCGATGGCCGCGGCATACGGTCGGCACCCGGAGTATCCGCAACGTCCGCACTGAGTATGCGGCAGCACGCCATTAACCCGATCCACCACGGTCATCATGTCAGCCGGCAGGCGTCTGGCGCTGATAACCAGGACAAGTCCCAGCAAGCCCGAAAGTAACACCATCACCAGCAAGCCAGCGACCATGTTATTCCTGTACCAGTCCGGTGAAACCAATAAACCCCAGCGCCGCCATGCCCGCGGTTAGCAAGGCAATCGCAGTGCCGCGGAACGGCATCGGGACATCGGCGAAATCGAGTCGCTCGCGCACGCCCGAAAACAGCACCATGACCAGGCTGAAACCCAGGCCCCCGCCGATGCCATACGCGACGGCTTGCAAAAAGCTCACGCTCCGCTGGGCATTGAGCAGGGCAATGCCGAGCACTGCGCAGTTGGTCGTAATCAATGGCACAAACAGTCCCAGGACCTGGTGCAGCATCGGGCTCGAGCGGCGAATCACGGTCTCGGTGAACTGTACGACTGCCGCGATAATTACAATGAATGAAATCAAGCGCAGGTATTCGATGTCTAACGGCACGAGCAGGTACCGGTCAACGAGGTAGCTCACGGCCGCCGCCAGGGTCAGCACAAAGGTCGTCGCCAGCGACATTCCCACCGCGGTTTCGAATTTGTTGCTGGCCCCCAGCAACGGACACAGCCCCAGAAATTTGGTTAGCACGAGGTTGTTAACCAGCACCGTGGCAATAATGATCAGGATCAGGTCGGTCATGGCATACGGCGATGCATGGCTTCTGCCTTCTCAGCGTGAATCGTTCATGCTGGTTCCTGTAACGCTTCGACTAAGGCGCTCACGGCCTTGTCATCCACCCGGAGCATCATTGGCCGGTATGGCTGAATCGAGCGACCAAGCACCGGTTCCGCGAGATCGGCCCAACTCAAGGCATCGATGCCCAGGAATTCCTCGGTTTTCTTCGCCAGTTCCGGCAGTACGGGTTTCAGATAGATCATCAGCACGCGGAACAGATTGAGGGCCTGGGTGCAGACGTTCTGCACCTCGGCAGCCGTTTTCTCGTTCCGCGCGAGCACCCAGGGCTTGCGTTCGTCAATATATTGATTGGCACGGTCAGCGAGTTTCATAATTTCCCGGATGGCCTTGGAATACTGCCGGTGCTCATAGCAAGCTTCGATGGATACTGCGGCGTTAACAAATTCTTCCTGCAACGCCGGGTTTTCCAACTGATCCGACAGCCGGCCATCAAAGTTCTTTGAGATGAAGCCGGCGCAGCGGCTGGCAATATTGACGAGCTTGCCCACCAGGTCCGAATTCGTGCGCGCGACGAAATCATCCAGGTTCAGATTGATATCCTCGATGCCTGAACCAAGTTTGACTGCGTAGTAATAACGCAGGTATTCCGGATCGAGGTGTTCCAGGTAGGCAGCTGCCGATATAAAAGTGCCCCGAGACTTGGACATCTTCTGCCCGTTTACGGTCAGGAACCCGTGCGCGAATATGGCGGTGGGCACCCGGTAGTTCGCGCCTTCGAGAACAGCGGGCCAAAACAAGGCATGGAAATAGATAATGTCCTTGCCGATAAAGTGGTACAGCTCGGTTTGACTGCCAGGTTCGAAATACTCCTCAAAATGCAGGTCAGTCCGACTGTCGCAGAGGTTCTTGAAGCTGGCCAGGTAACCAACCGGGGCATCCAGCCAGACATAGAAATACTTGTCTTCGGTATCCGGAATCTGAAACCCGAAGTACGGTGCGTCGCGTGATATGTCCCAATCCCTCAGTCCGGCGTCGAACCACTCGTCGAGCTTCCGCGCGACGCCGGTGTCGACTGCCCCATTGGCCGTCCAGTTCTTGAGCATTGCTTCGAACTCTCCGAGGCGGAAGAACACGTGCTCAGATTCCTTCAACACTGGCGGCGCACCACTGAGTATCGACTTCGGATCGCGGATTTCTCCGGGTGAGTAGGTGGCGCCACACACCTCGCAGCTGTCTCCGTACTGGTCCTCGGCACCACAGACCGGGCAGGTGCCCCGAATGAAGCGATCGGGCAGGAACATTCCTGCTTCTTCGTCATAGGCCTGCTCAATCACGCGACGTTCGATCAGATTGCGTTCCGTCAGGCGATGGTAGATCTCTTCTACGAGCTCGCGGTTCTCCTCGGAGTGGGTGGTGTAAAAATTGTCAAACTCGACCATGAACCGGCCGAGATCACGCTGGTGTTCTTGTTGATAGGCCACCACCATTTCCTCGGCGCTGATGCCCTCTTCCCGGGCTTGCAGCATGATGGGGGTGCCATGAGCATCGCTGCCGCAGACGAAAATGCAGTCGCGACCCCGGAGTCTCTGGAAGCGAACCCAGATATCCGCCTGAATGTATTCAACGAGGTGCCCCAGGTGGATGGGCCCGTTCGCGTACGGCAGTCCGCTGGTGACCAGGATTTTACTCGTGTGCTTGTCCATCGCATTACGGCGCCAGGCGAGACGTCCGGGGGGATCCTCCATGACGGCCAGTCAGACCTGTCCGGTCACCCGGACGCGCCGCAAGGTTAACAGGAACCGCCGGGCGAAACCGCAGCAGCGGTGGTTCGTGCTGATCCCAGGCGCAAACCATCGTAATGGGCAGTCTGTTCAACAGCTCCAGGACCGCCGGATAATTGCCTGATTACCAGGCATAGCCGAACCGAGGCATAGAGCGCAACGGCTCTGTACGGCGTCGTGATTGGGGATTTTTTTCAGCTGTAGCTGACTGCAGCTGGACCTGCCGGGCTGTCAGGTCATGGTCTTGTATGGCTCGAATTTACGTTTGTCGTTGCAGGCGTGGTAGGCCTCTTTGCCGGTGATAAGACTTTTGTCGAATAGATCGCGTAGCGATGTATCCATCGTAATCATCCCGAGTTGGCGCGCGCCTTGCATGGCAGTCTCGAGTTGATCGATCTTGCCCTGGCGGATCAGGTTGCCCACCGCCGGAGTGTTGATCAGTATCTCCAGGACAGCTATTCGGCCTGTTTTGTCTTTGCGGGGTATCAGTTGTTGCGAAACGACTCCGCGAATCGAAGTGGCCAGCATGGTTCGAACATGCGCCTGCTTGTCCGGGGGAAAAACATTCACGATTCTGTCTACCGTCGGGGCCGCGCCATTCGTGTGCAAGGTGCCCATAACGAGGATGCCCATCTCGGCGGCCGTCACGGCGATGCTTATCGTTTCCAGGTCGCGCATTTCACCCACCAGGATGACGTCCGGGTCTTCGCGTAAACCCGAGCGCAGGGCTTCGGCGAAACCGGGCGTGTGCAGCCCAACTTCACGCTGGCTGATCAAGCAACCTTTCTTCTCGTGCACGAATTCGATCGGGTCTTCGATCGTCACGATATGTCCATGGAGGCGGCCATTGATTTCGTCGATCATCGCGGCCAGCGTCGTTGACTTCCCAGAGCCAGTTTTACCTGTCACCAGGATCAGCCCTTGCGACTGTTGACAGAGCTGATTCAGCACGCTAGGCATACCCAGATCCTTCAAGCTTACGGCCTGGCTCGGGATGACCCGAAGCACCCCGCCCATGCCGTGAAGGTGCCGAAACACATTGACCCGGAATCGCGCGAGGCCCTCAACATGATGCGCAAAATCGGCCGAGTCATTGGCCTCGAACTCTTTTTTGGCTTTCTCCGGCATGATTTCATACAGGATCTTCTGGGTTTGTTCCGCGTTGTTGGGCTCAACATTCATTGCCTGCAGAGATCCATGCACCCGGATTCGCGGCGGCTGGCCCGCAATCACATGCAGATCGGACGCATCGTGATGAACGATGTGCCTCAGATACTCGTCAATCTGGCTCATGCTGGGTTCCTGCGGTCATTGGCGCTTCCGCGGTATCTGTGGCAACGCGTCGTCATAATCGTCGGAATCATGTGGCAGCCCGTGCGGCAGTCAGGCCGGTGGTTTTGGTCACATATTTCTCGAACAATGATTTGTCGAGCGCAAACCGGACGGCATCATCTGGGTCAATTTTCTTGTGATGGATTGCTTCCAGTAGGGCCTGATCCATAAGTTGCATACCGTAATCCTGGCCGGTCTGTAACTGCGACGGGATCATGTGAGTTTGATCTGTCGTAATCAGGTTGGCGATAGCCCGCGTCATCACCAGTATTTCGAGAACCGCGCGGCGAGCCTTGCCATCCGGCGTCTTGACGAGATTTTGCGTGACCACCGCCTTCAGGCTCTGCGACAGAAATGCCTTGGTTTGTTCGCGAAAATCGCTGGGCAAAGCGTCGATCATCCGGTCGATGGTTTTCACCGCGCCAATCGTGTGCAGTGTTCCCAAAACCAGATGACCGGTCTCAGCGGCCGTCATGGCCATCATGATTGTTTCGGCATCGCGCAGCTCACCAACCAGAATAACGTCAGGGTCCTCGCGCAATGCTGCCCGAATCCCAACGGCGAAATCCGGCAAGTGTGTTTCAAGTTCCCGTTGCACGATCTGACACTCGTCGCTGTCGTGGACGAATTCGATCGGGTCCTCAAGACTGATGATGTTTAGTTTTCTGGTTTTGTTCAGGTGATTGATCATCGCGGCGAGCGTTGTGGATTTACCGGTTCCGGTGGAGCCGGTGACCAGGACCATGCCCTGGTGGTATTCCGCGAGTCGCGCCAGGATGTCCGGCAAATGAAGGTTTTTCAGTGTCGGAACTTCGGTCGGTATGTAACGAAACGTAGCGCCGACGCCGGTGGCCTTGCGAAACAGGTTGACGCGGAAGCGCCCGCCATCCTCGGACACGTAGGAAAAATCAACGTCGTGCCCGGACAGGAATTTTTCGCTCTGTCGCCCGGTAAGAATTTCGTTGATGTAGCCCTCCAGCTCCGAGTCGGAGAGCTCGCGGAATTTGATCGGCATTAGTTCGCCGTGCAAGCGCAGCATAGGCGGAACGCCGACGGCGAGATGCACGTCCGAACAACCGTTCTGCAGACCTAGTTTAAGAAAAGTATCGATTCTGGGCATGTCAATTCGCCATAAAAAGTTGTGTTACTGTCCCAGCATTGCGCGAACCAGGGTTCCCATCGAGTCATGGCGATTGGACGGATCGACACTCATCGCTTTATGCACAACATCGGCTAGTTCGGTAGGCAGCTTGTTATTAACCTGGTCACATCGCAAAGCCTTGCCCTGCACGTGCTGGTACATGACGGCCATGTGGTCGCCCTTGGTATATGGAGGAACGCCGGACAGCATTTCGTACATGATGACCCCGAGGCTGTAGACATCGGCGCGGAGATCGACTTTTTTGCCGAGAATCTGTTCAGGCGCCATGTATTTCGGCGAACCGATGACATAGCCGGTCTTGGTCAGGGCGGTATCGCCGGAACTGGCAGCCGCCGCAACGCCAAAATCCACGATTTTCAACAAACCGGCATCATTGATCAGGAGATTGGCAGGCTTCAGGTCACGGTGGATGACGCCGACCCCGTGCGCGACTGACATTCCGACCGCGATATCCCGGCCCCATCCGAGTGCTTTTTTGATCGGCAGTGGTTTCTTTGGGGCCATCTCCTTGGCTAGCGTGTGGGACGGGAAGTACTCCATCGAAATCGCGTACTTTCCCGATAAGTGCAGAAAATCGTAGATTCGAATAACATTTTTGTGCGTGATCATTCGCGAGAACCGCAGTTCGTGTACGAAGCGCTTCATCATTTCCTCGTCAGTGCTGACGTTTGCGTTCAGGAATTTCAGAATCAGTTGCTCGCCAACAACCTGGTCCTCGACCAGCAGGACCGTGCCAAACGCGCCTTTGCCGATTTGCTCCATATACTTATAGCGGTTTTCAATGACATCACCGGGATGCAACTTGGTGATGTCCAGTAGCTCAGTTTTTGGAGTGCCTATGTTGGTTAGCTCGGCACTGTCTTCCAGCATCGTGAACGCAGTGGTTGCACCATGCTCCGGTTTATCGTCGATGCCGATGGCCGTGTCCGAAAACTGACTCTCGATGCGCAGCAGCGCATTGGAGATCGCCTTGACTATCGTCGAGTCGCCCCGTGCGTCGACGGCCTTGATCTTCTCCTTAACCGTGTCCGCCAGGCCACCGTCCGCCAGCTTGGCCAGTGCGTTGATGGCTTCGACCCGGATTTCCTTCTCCGGGCGCTGCAGCAACGGCAGCAATTTGCTGGCGACATCTGCCTGGCCCAGTTTGCTCAGTGCCCTGACTACCACCGGAATGTTCTCGGCATCTCCACCGAGCATCGCCAGCAGTTCCGGCACGGCTTCCTCGCTGCCGATATCACCGAGCGCATCTATGGCCCGCTCGCGAACCCACCAGTCCTGATCCTTGGTGGCCTTGATCAGCTGGCCGACCGCCCGTTCATCCTTGGTCTGATTCAGGATCTCGATGGCCGAGCGCCGGACGTTTTCGTCTTCGTCCTGGACCAGGATCAGGACCGCGTCTATTACCTTTGCTCCGCCGATCTTGGCTAGTGCGTCCGCCGCGCGGGTGCGAACCCACCAATCGTCATCCGACACGACGGCAAGCAGGTGTTTGACGGTGCTAACGTCGGCGATTTCGTTTAACACCTCGACGGCACAGCGACGGGCAAATTCAGACTCGTCTTTCAGCGCGGCGATCAGGTGTTTGACCGTATCGGGGTGGCGCAAATGGATGACCAGGTCGACCGCTTTGCCTTGCACTTCAAAGTCCGGGTCGTGCAACATCGAACAAACGAGCCCGATATCGACACCATCGGCGTCCATGTTCAAAAGCCCTTCGATCGCGGCTTTGCGAATGTACTTGTTCTTGTCCTTCAGTTGTTCTACCAGTATATTTTTTACCTCCGGACGTTTGAACCGGGACAGGATATTGATCAGGTGGACGCGCGCGAGCTGGTCACTGCCTCCCATGCGTCCGATCAGGTCGGGTATCAGGTCCTCTTTGGCCAGTTTGGCGACCAGCTGGAACATGGCCGCCTTTTCCTGAGGATCGAGGTCGTAGGCTGCTTTCAGTACCGCGCGGACGTCCAGGTGCTCGGAATGGGCAAGCAGAACGTCCAGTATGGCCGACTTGGAAATATCTTCCATCGTGAGGTACTTGAACAGCTTGTTCGGATTGAATTTTGCCGATTCGGCCAAAGCCCGTGCCACACCGGCGACACAGCGCTGGTTTGGATGTTTCAGGCCGTCGATAAAAAACTTAAAGTTCGCCTCGCTGACCTTCTCGGTCAGCGCTTCGATCATGCCAACGACCTGAAATTTGTCTGCACCACCGAGGGCATCGATCAGGACCGGTATGGCACCCGGTCCGGCCTTCGCCAGGCTTTGCAATGCTTTCTTGGCTGCCGGCGTATTGCTGTTTGGCTCAGCTAGCAGCATCGCTACAGTGCGTTCCGCCTTCAATGCGCTTAATATTTTCATCAACCCTTCGTCAGCTAAGACCTCGCACAGCCATAACGGGCGACCGTCGCCTGTGCTGCAGCGAATCATTCGTCCAGCGCGGACAGTCCGGCACGACCCCGGCTGCGTCCTGCTTCACCGCCATCCACACGGGATCGGCGGCGGCGCCGGGACGCCGCTTCAGGGCCGGGTTTCAGGGACCGGCAGCCCCACGCTGTGGGGTACAATGTCGCGCTTTGGCGGGTCTGGATACTGTTAAACGCGTCACGAATTATGCTTGCCGGTACCGAGAAAAATCTTGAACCCGCCCTGGCGGCGGTGGTGGTCCCATATCTGGGCACGGACCTGGTATCGGCCAAGGTGCCGGTGGAGATTCAGGAGCGTAATCAGCATCTCGAAGTCTCGGTGACCCTGGGTTTTCCGGCGGCCGGCTATGCTGATCAGCTGGCTGACGAGATAGCGACTTCGATTCAACATGTGACGCAGGTCACAAAAGTCGACGTCAAAATTCACTCAAAAGTCGCGAGCCACTCGGTGCAGGGCACGCTGAGTCCGGTGCCGGGGGTGAAGAACATCATCGCCGTCGCGTCGGGCAAGGGGGGTGTGGGTAAATCCACGGTGGCCGTGAACCTGGCCCTGGCGCTGCAGGCAGAGGGCGGCCGGGTCGGGATGCTCGATGCCGACATCTATGGCCCAAGCCAGCCGCGCATGCTGGGTGTTAGCGGCGCCAGGCCACGCAGCCGCGATGGCAAGAGCTTCGAGCCAATAGAGGCCCACGGACTGCAGATGATTTCTATTGGCAGCCTGGTTGATGAGGAAACACCGACGGTATGGCGCGGGCCGATGGTGACGCAGGCATTAACGCAACTGATATTTCAAACCCGCTGGCGCGATATCGATTACCTGATTGTCGATATGCCGCCCGGCACCGGCGACATCCAGCTGACGCTGAGCCAACGTGTTCCGGTAAGCGGCGTGATCATCGTGACCACGCCACAGGACATTGCCCTGCTCGATGCCCAGAAGGGCCTGGAGATGTTTCGCAAGGTCAATGTGGAAGTGTTGGGCATCGTCGAAAATATGAGCACCTTTGTCTGCCCGGATTGTGGTCACGTGACGCCGTTGTTCGGCGAAGGTGGTGGCGAGCGGATGGCGGCGGAGCGGGGCGTTCCCCTGCTTGGTCGGGTGCCGCTCGATATTCGCTTGCGTCGGGAAACGGACGAAGGCGAACCGTCCGTCATCCGCGAAACGAGTCAAGATCTGGCTAGGGAATTCCGGGAGATTGCGCGGTATGCTGCAGGCCGGCTGTCACTGCGGCCCAGGGAATACAAAGGTGCCTTCCCCAAGATCGTGGTCGAGGAGAAGAAATGACCATCAAGTCCGATCGCTGGATCCGTCAAATGGCTAAAGAGTGCGGCATGATCGAACCGTTCGAGCCCGAGCAGATCCGGGTCAACGGCTCCGGGCGCGTGGTGTCTTTTGGGACGTCGAGCTACGGATATGACGTGCGTTGTGCGGCCGACTTCAAGGTATTCACGAATATCAACTCTGCCATTGTCGACCCCAAGGACTTTGATGAAAGCAGCTTTGTTGATATGCACGATGAGGTTTGCATCATTCCGCCTAACTCGTTTGTGTTGGCGCGAACGGTCGAATTTTTTCGTATACCCCGAAATGTGTTGACTATCTGCCTGGGCAAGTCGACCTATGCCCGCTGCGGCATCATCGTCAACGTCACGCCGCTGGAACCGGAGTGGGAAGGCCACGTGACGCTCGAGTTTTCGAATACGACACCACTACCGGCAAAGATTTATGCCAATGAGGGTGTCGCCCAGATGATCTTTCTCGAATCCGATGAGCCGTGCGAGCGGTCATATGCTGACCGTGCCGGCAAATATCAGGGTCAGACTGGCGTCACGCTGCCCAAAACCTGAATTTTCGTGCGGGTTTGTTGTGCCTGCTGTTCGGCGGCGCAACCCTGGATAGAGTGCGCCATTATTTTCACTATTGACGTGCGTTTATCGTTTTTCAGGCTCTCGACCTGGACCACGTGGTAACACAGTGCCGGCGAAAACCAGATGATGCCGCTTCTTTTCGATCCGGGACGCTGGCGCCGGTATTTGACTGTGGAGAATTTGCCTGCCGGGGTTTTGATGTCTTCCTCACCCAGATATTCGAATTCGTAAACGCGCAGAGCATTGCGGTGGACCATCTGGTAGCGCTCCGGTCCGTTTCCTGCCTGCAGATCCAATATGACTGCGAGGTCTGCTGACATGCGGTCGAGTGTACCGGGTTCGATTTCGATATCCCGCCGCTCACCCTCATACAGACTGTCGGCGATGCCCGCAGTCCAGTCGAATGCAATATGGGTGTCGTCATCGGGATTCTCGGTACTGTCGTTGAGGTCATACTGTATCGGCACCAGCCCGGCCGGGGTGACGCGAAAGCGGCTGGTTTCAGACATTACCCCGGAGCGAAATGCCTTTGCGAGGCCGAGCGCCCGGGTCAGGTTCTCGTAAATGTAGATGTCGGCATCGTCGGTTTCGGTCAGGCTGATCTGCATCTCACCGACCGCAAAACCATACGCTTTGATCTTGTAGGTCAACTCGAACCCGGTGGGCTGTGGCACAGGGTTCGCTTCCAGGACCAGCGCCGTGCAGGCCAGTCCCAACCCGACCCATGTGGGGAGCCTAGAGCGGTTGGGCATACTCTTCATCCACCACGACCGGCTGCTGCAAAGTCTGGCCGTCCAGCCAAACAGTGCCGTCGCGCAGATCCAGTCTGCGTTCGGCGATCCACTCGATCGTGCGCGGGTAAATAATGTATTCGCCGGCCTGTACGCGGGCAGCCAGGCTTTCCTCAGTCTCGGCATCACGAATCCTTACACGGTACTGAATAATCGGTGGGCCGGCATCCAGTTGCGGAGTGACGAAATGCACTGTTGAACCGTGATGCGGATCATCCGTTGCCAGCACGCGCCGGTAGGTATGCAGGCCCGGGTATTTAGGCAGCAGCGACGGGTGAATGTTCAACATCCGTCCCCGATAATGCTCTGTCAGCCCGTCGGAAATGATGCGCATGAAACCGGCGAGTACGATCAGTTCCGGTTCCACGGTGCCCAGTTCGTCGTGGAGCTTCCGATCGAATTCGCTTCGGTCGGCGCAGTTCCGGTAATCCACGACGGTGGTCGGTATGCCGGCGGCATGGGCGCGTTCAAGTCCGTAGGCCTCCGGGCAGTCACTCAATACGCCGGCCAGGCCGACCGATAAACGGCCCGCCTGAATCGCGTCAATAATCGCCTGCAGGTTAGTGCCGTTGCCGGAAATCAGGACGACGGTTTTGAGACCGTGACCGACGGTCATGAGGGAATGTGTACCTGTCCGCTGCCTGCTACCACCTGACCGATAATCGATGCGGATTCGCCTTCGTCCGTCAGCAATGCAACTGCCTCATCGACACCATGCTCCGGGACGATGACCACCATACCTATGCCGCAGTTAAAGGTCCGGTACATTTCACGCGGTTCTATCCGCCCCTGGTCCTGCAGCCAGTCAAAAATGCGCGGGCGGTGCCAGGCTGTTGGCTCCAGATGCACATCGACGGACTGCGGCAGTATCCGCGCCAGATTGTCGAGCAAACCGCCACCGGTTATGTGGGCGATTCCGTGAACTGGGCAGGCGTCGAGCAACTTGAGGATGGCACGCACATAGATACGCGTCGGAACCAGCAGTTGCTGTCCGAGCGTGCCGCCATTCCAGCTGCTGGCAGCGGACTTTCCGCTATCGGCCAATAGCTTGCGAATCAGCGAGTATCCGTTCGAGTGAGGTCCGGAGGAGGCCAGCCCAACGAGTCGGTCACCGACACTGATCATGCTGCTATCGACAAGGGCATCTTTTTCCGCGATGCCGACACAAAAACCGGCGAGATCATAGTCCGGTTCCTGGTACATGCCCGGCAGTTCAGCGGTCTCGCCGCCGAGCAGCGCTGCGCCTGCCTGCCGGCAGCCTTCCGCTATTCCCTCGATGACCGACGTCGCCACTGTCGTATCCAGCCGGGCGCAGCCATAGTAATCGAGGAAGAACAGGGGCTCTGCACCTTGAACCACGACATCATTGACACACATAGCGACGAGGTCGATGCCCACTGTATTGTGCAGGTTGAGTTCGATAGCCAATTTCAGTTTGGTGCCAACACCATCTGTTCCGGCCACGAGGACCGGTTGTTGGTAGCGCCCGCCGGCCAGCTCGAACAAGCCGCCGAATCCGCCGATCCCACCAAGAACACCATCGCGCCGCGTTGACTCGACCAGCGGTTTGATGCGTTCGATGAGTTCGTTGCCGGCGTCGATGTCGACACCCGCATCACTATAGGTTGCAGGTTTTTTTGCGCTCATATTGAGATGATAAACGTCCGGAAGACGCTGCCGGGTCCATTAGCCGAGGGCGACGCTATAATAGTGTATATGTATCGCTTGCGAACAATGAACCGGATGGCGGCTACCAGTCCGTGGGACCGTGCGTTGCCACTGCTGGTGATCGGCGCCATATGCTTGACCGTGTTGTCCAGCGCCACGGCGACGGCGGCACGAGTCAGCGATCTGTATGCCGCAACCGGCGTATTGCCGGCAGATTCCGAGAGCCCGCTGGCCGATGCGTTCAACGAGGCGCTAGGCAAGGTGCTCGTCAAAGTAACCGGCCGCCGGGATGCTGCCGCGCCGGACTTTCTGGTGACGTTGTTCCCGGACCCGGCAAAGGTTGTACAACAGTATCGCCGGGAGGGTCAGGAGACCATCTGGGCACGATTCGACCGCGACGAGATCAAGCGCGTTCTCGACGGCTCGGGACAGCCGGTATGGGGCGAAGACCGTCCGGTGATCCTGATTTGGTTGGCTTTAGACGCCGGCCGTGGCCAGCGCAGCATTTTGCCCGCTGAATCCGAGGCCGATGTGTTGCCGATTCGAACCGACGAGGCGCTGAGCTTCGATTTCGAGCAACTGGACGAGGTGCGGGTCGTCGTCGTTGAGGCCGCCGAATCCCGGGGTATACCGGTGTTGCTGCCGCTGGTGGATGCCGAGGATTTGTCGCGCTTGTCGTTTGCGGAATTGTGGGGTGATTTTAGTGACCCGGTGATGGCAGCATCGGAACGCTACGGCGCCGATGCCGTGCTGATCGGTCGGGCGCGGAGCGCGGCCGCTCCGGGTCAACAAGTCCGCTGGTCCTTGTTGCAGGGGGATGAACGCATTGACTGGCAAGGCAGCCTCGCCGACGGCCCGAACGCAACCGCGGATTGGCTGGGCGGACGCCTCGCAACCTACGCCGACTCGGCCGGCAAGGTCCGGCTCAGCGTTGGCGGCGTCAATTCGCTCGACGACTATGGTGCGCTGACCTCGTACCTGAAATCGATCGCGGTAGTGGACTCGTTTGACGTGAGTCGGGTCAATGGTGATCACATTGAATTTGTTGTCACTGTGCGCGGTGATTCCGATCGCCTGATGCGGGCCATACGCAGCGGTCGAATGCTCCAGCCGATAACGGGTGCGCAGTTATTGGGCAGTGATCCGTGGGCATTGCCCGGTTATCGCCGCGAACCGGACCTCGCTTACACGCTGGTGCCGTCTCCCTGAGAGTTGTCGGGCATGGGATCGATTTTCCGGCTCTCGCAGATTCCCAATGCGATATGCCTATTGAGAATCGCTCTGATCATACCGATCGTGATGGCCCTGATCGCGGGCCACAGTCGCCTGGCGTTGCTGTTGATGTTTTTAGCCGGTCTCTCAGACGGGCTCGACGGTTATCTTGCGAAACGGTTTCAATGGCGCAGCCGCGTTGGGGGAATACTGGATCCACTGGCAGACAAGTTGCTACTGGTCTCGGTTTTCATTGCGCTGGCCTGGGTCGGTCTGGCCCCGGTGTGGCTCGCTGCGATCGTAATTTTCCGGGACATCGTCATCATAGCGGGCGCAATTGCATACCAGGTCCTCATAGGGCCGGTCGAACCGGCGCCCACGCGGATCAGCAAGCTCAACACGGCGCTGCAGCTGATCTTTATCGTTTTTATAATCTGCTACGCGTCGTTTGCGTGGCCGCCGAGAATCAGCATCATCGTAATTGGGGCCGGAGTGCTGTTCGCTAGCCTCGTTAGCGGACTCGATTATGTGTTGTGCTGGAGCAGTCGGGCACTGGCGGCGGGACGCAAATGAACGGTCCAGCGAATTCGGCCGATACAACGAGGACTGCGTGATGCGCCAGCTGCCGCTTGATGTGCAACTTGCCGACTATGCAGTCTTTGAAAGTTTTTACCTCGGCTCGAATGCCGCGGCTGTGCATGCGCTGGGGCTGGTAGCGGCAGGTGAGGGCAGCCCGGTCATCTGGTTATGGGGCCCGAGAGGCTGCGGCAAATCGCATCTACTGCAGGCCTGTGTTGGTGACGCGAGCCAGCGGCAGCGGGATACCGCCTATCTGCCATTGCATTCGGCGCATGGCCTGGGGCCGTCGATGCTCGACGGCATGGGGCAGGTTGATATGTTGTGCATCGACGATGCCGAAATAATCGCCGGCGAACCCGCCTGGGAGCGGCAGCTGTTCGGGGTGTTCGAGAATCTGACGCAACACGGTGGACGCCTGGTGCTGGCCGCCGGCGGAACGGTTTCTGCCTGCGAGTTTGAGCTGCCGGATCTCGCGTCGCGTCTGATGTCCGGCGAGACCTATCGACTCAATGGACTCACGGACGAGGAGCGCGTGGCGGCGTTGCAATTGCGTGCGAGTTGGCGCGGGCTAGAGTTACCGGACGAGACCGGCAGGTATTTGATCGCGCGCGTAGATCGGAGTGCCGCTGCACTATTCGCGCTACTGGACCAGCTCGATCAGGCAGCGCTCGCCGCGCAAAAACGTTTGACCGTGCCGTTTGTCAGGTCGGTGTTGGAACAGAACTAGCCGTCGCGGCGCACGGCGTCCAGAGCCGCGAAAAATGTTACCAGCGATGAGCCGGCCAGCAGAATTGGCAGCCAAAGTGTGCCCGAACCGGCAACAACATCCATTGTGCCGATGCAAAAGTACGGCACCATAAACAATGCGATCCACTCGCCCCAACGATTGGTGCGCCTCAGTGCCACACCAATCAGTGCCAGCAGGGGTGCGACGCCGGCAGCGATGGTGATCCATAGACCGGTGCCGGGCCGAAATCCATCGCGGCCAAGCAACCACAGGCTCATGCTGGCACCGAGCACGCACAGGCCGGCAAGGACCAGCATTCGCGACACGCGGCTTACCGAAATCACCGCATTGGCCAATCGTGGAGCCGAACCGCGACCTCAGTAACCCGGCGACCAAGATGCCGGGCGATTTGAGCTTCCTCGTCACTCAGTTTCGTGTCGGTTTGCGCCGGAGCAACATGACTGGCCCCGTAAGGAGTGCCGCCGGTCCGGGTTGTCGTCAGCGCGGGTTCCGTGTACGGAACCCCGACCAGGATCATGCCGTGGTGTAACAACGGCAGCGCCATGCTGAGCAGCGTGGTCTCCTGGCCGCCGTGCATGCTGGTGGTTGACGTGAACACGCCTCCTGGTTTGCCGGCCAGAGTGCCAGCCAGCCACTCGGTGCTGGTGCCGTCGAGGAAATGTTTCAACGGCGCGGCCATGTTACCGAAGCGCGTCGGGCTGCCAATGATCAGCCCGTCGCAATCGGCCAGGTCAGCGACTGATGCATACGGCGGTCCGTCGTCGGGAACCGCCGGAAGTGGCTGCTCGGTTTCAGGCGCGACGTTCGGAACCGTCCGCAGGCGTGCGGTGGCATTTTCCACCGAGTGAACGCCACGCACGACCTGCGCGGCCAGCTCACCGGTGGAGCCGTGGCGGGAATAATATAGAACGAGTATCTCGGTCATCAGGACAGAATATCCAACACCAGTTCCGGCGGGCGGCCGACCCGGGCTTGTTGGTCAACGACGACGATAGGCCGCTGCATGACCTTGGGATGCCGGCACAACCATTCAATCAGGTCAGCTTCGGACATAGCCTCCAGTTCCTCGCGAGCGGCGCGATAGTCCTGCTCGCCGGTGCGCATGATATCGGTAACCCCCATCTCCAGCTTGCCCAGCAGTGCGGCCAGCTCGGTTGCATTTGGCGGATTGCTAAGATATTCGATGACCTCCGGATCGATGTCCCGCTCACGCAACAGATCAAGCGTCTTACGCGATTTTGAGCATCTTGGATTGTGGTAAATCGTCACGTTCATGAAGTTAGCTCTCCCAGGCTGCGAAGCGGTCATTGTAGCGACAGGTGTTGCCGCGGGCGATGACGCTGGACAGCCGCGTGGCGCAATCTTGACGGCCGGTGGGTCGATTGTTAGCGTGCTGGCCTGATGCGCGAACAGGCGTGCCCGCTGTGAATAGTTTTAATAACAAATCCAAGACCGCTGCAGCGTTTGTTTGCAGTATTGCACTGATCCTGGTCTCGGGTTGCACGAGTTCGCCGCCGATTCAGGAAATGAGTGATGCCCGCCAGGCGATTGCAGCAGCCAAAGAGGCAGGGGCTGAGCAACATGCGGCGGAAACCCTGGACCACGCCGAATTGATGCTCGATACGGCCGAAAACTATCTGCAGCGTGGCGTTTATTGGCAGGCCAAGCGTGATGCAATCGGCGCCAAGGACAAGGCATTCGAGGCATTATTGACCAGCCGGGAAGCAACCACCGGGCAAAGCAACCCGGCAGCCGGCGCACCCCAGTAGCCCCAACGCGTGCTGCCTGAATGGCGCACTGAGAAAATATCGCGACATCGCCGATGAGTGCGATCCTCTGCCATCGATATTTCGTTTCCGGCCGGGTGCAAGGCGTATTTTTTCGTGCCAATACCGTAACCGAGGCACAGCGACTTGATCTGAGCGGTTGGGCACGCAATCTTCCGGATGGACGAGTCGAGGTTCTGGTGCGTGGTCCGGAACCCGCCGTACAGGCAATCGGCAGCTGGCTGCGGCAAGGGCTCCCGCCGGCTCAGGTCGACGATCTGGAAACGGTCGTCGAAGACCCGGACCAGTTCGATGATCTGACCGGATTTCGCACCGGCTGATCAGCGCCGCTTGTTGTGTGGCGCTTTACCTTGC
>PVMK01123942.1_pt1 | contig 29120 bp, 32 predicted proteins | sample 1853481 | NCBI WGS metagenome assembly PVMK01 (sample SAMN08533507, study PRJNA380276) | Marine sediment metagenome, whole genome shotgun sequencing project.
AATAGTATGATATCTTTTTTTGAATGGCCCCATGTTCAACCTGTATCTGACAAAAACCCCGGATCTCCTGTTAAAGGCCCTTTTGTCTTTGATCACTTATGTTTTGAAGTTGACAACCGGGATCAATTATGGGATTTAAAAAGCGCCCTGGAAGCTGCAGACATGTGGTGTACTGAAGAAATTGATAACGGCTTTATACACTCTATTTTTTCTACTGATCCAATAATATTCAATTGGAATTCTGCTTCAGAATCCGGGAAGTAAACTTGTCTAAAGATCCAAAAATAGTTGATCCTGATCCTTCTGATACGGCCAGGGAGGGAGCGGAACAGCAAAACGGTAAATGGCCTTCTGTCAGAGTACATACCCCATCGTCAAAAAGAAATATTTACCCCGGACCTCTAAAAAGACTGGTTGAATAATGGAATTGCCTGTGATATTATTGGTTTTTATTAATGTTTAATTTATTGCGTTCCTGATGAATTTCTTTTTTACATTAACACTTTAACAAAGAAGGGAGTTAGGGCCATGAAGCGTAGAGACTTTTTAAAAGCCTCAGTCGCAGCAACCGCTGCAATTGCAACCAACCCTATTGATGCCAGCTCAGACACTGCTGTAGCAAAATCTGAAAAAGCTGTAGTAAATAAATATACTGAAATCGGCAAGACCGGCCTCAAGATGAGCGATATATCTTACGGAACCGGAAGTCTGCCCTCTGCATCAATGATACTAAGGGCGGTTGACAGGGGAATTAATTATTTTGACACAGCACCTGATTATGGACCTGCAGAAAAATACATGGGCGAGGCAATGAACAAAATCCAGCGAGACAAGATTATAATTGCCTCCAAATTCTGCAGTCCCTATGCTTACCCGAGCCACCTGCCTATTGGAAGTAAAAAAAAGGACTATATAGCATCAGTGGACGGCAGCCTTGAAAGGTTGAAAACAGATTATATGGACTTCTGTTTTGTACATGCTATTGGCGAACAGAGCGACAGCAGGGAAAAAGAAGAGAAAAGGCTTGTTAATGAAGAAATGCTCTCTGCAATGGAAACTCTAAAAAAATCCGGCAAAGTCCGATTCCTGGGTGTTTCATCCCATGGCCCGAACAATATGGAAAGCCTCATGATGACAGCTGTAAAGTCGGGCCATTTTGATATGATAATGCCTGCTTTTAATTTTATGAAATTCCCTAAATTAATTGATGTGCTTAAAGAGGCTAATAAAAGAAAAGTAGGCGTTGTTGCCATGAAAACCCTTGCAGGCGCCAAAGACTCCGGCTTTGACAGCAAAGGCGCTCCCTTTGCCCCTGCCGCATTCAAGTGGGTACTTAATCATCCCGAGGTGGATGGCCTGGTAATTACCATAAAATCTGTAGCTAATATTGACCTTTATCTAACAGCTTCGGGAGGGAAGTTAACTGCAGCAGACCAGAGGACACTGGACCGTTACGCAAAGCAGTTCAATCAGGAATACTGCCGGACCGGATGCAGTGACTGTGAACCATCCTGTCCCGAGGGGGTGTCCATTGCAACTACCCTCAGGTACCAGATGTACTTTAAGGATTATGGGGATGAAAAAACCGCCATGAAGCAATACGCAAAACTGGAATCAAAAGCAGACCCCTGTTTGTCCTGTGAGACCGAGGATTGCCAGGGCGCATGTCCCAATGAGTTGCCCGTAAGTTCCTTGCTGCGAGAGGCACATAGTGATCTTTCCTTTGTGGTTTAAATGGCCCTTTCAAATTTATACCGCATAATACTGATAGGGCTGCTACCTGCAGTGGCCCTTCTCATTTATTTTAATGGGCAGAGTTATGATCCTGCGCTTATTAATTTTAGTAAATCACAATCCGGCGCAGATGACCTGTCCAGATTTTTCCCTGATGAAATTGAAACGCTTTCCCGCTCAGGGCAAATTCGCACATATACAAAAGAAAACCTCTATGAATATGTAAACGGTCATGCTGAATATTTCATCTCATCAGGGTTTGTAAAACTGTCAGTCGGGGAATATAGCATGAACTCAAAAGATGATCCTGATGTTGTGATCGATATATATGATATGGGCAAAAGCATCCAGGCCTTTGGAATATTGTCTGATGAGTCAGGTGGAAATATCACGGATGTCCACTCAGGTCTGACAGGATTCAAAATGCCTCAGGGACTTAGTTTTATAAAGGGGCAATACTATATAAAAATATCCTCCTACAGCAATGCTGTTTCTCCTGAGAGCTTAATAAAAAGCCTGAATAGCCGAATATCTTCCGGATCAGATCCTTTCCCTGAATTTGCAGAACTTCCTGACATAGGACAGATTGTGACAACCAGATTCATAAAGGAGGCATACAGAGGGCTGGACTTTATAAACAATGTCATTGAACGTGAATACATTGTAAATGAAAAGACTATTCAGATTTTCTTACTAACTAAAGATAATGTGAGCATAAAGGAAAAAGTTAATTCATTCATCAAATATTTTAATAATTCTGATATTAAGTTTACTGAATCGCGGAAGAATGAAAAGACCATTTATAAAGTCACTGATCCCTATGAAGGCAACTGGGTATTAATAACATCACCTGATAACATAATGGGAATATTCGGTTCATACAATAACTCAATTATAAATTCATTAATAAAATAGGAATAATGTCTTCAAAACACTGTAAAAAAGAACCTGACATAAGCAGAAGAAAATTCCTTTCTAAAACCGCCGCTACCTGCACTATTGCAGCAGGCGCAGGGTTATGGGGATATCTTTCTTATAGTGATGATCCTGTTCGTCGTAAGAACAATAAAATTTATACATTTAAAAACTTTCGGGTTACTGAATCAAAAGACCATCCCTCAATTGCAATAATCCATGGTAAAGATGTTCAAAAGATGGCTGGTGAAGCAATGAAAAAACTTGGAGGCATGTCCAGGTTTATAAGCCCCGGAGACAGGGTACTTATAAAGCCAAATGTGGGATGGGACAGACAGCCCGAACAGGCTGCAAACACAAGCCCAGGGCTTGTTGGCGCAGTTGTTGATCTATGCAGGAAGGCAAAGGCATCTGAGGTATGGGTTACGGATGTATCAATTAATGACCCATACAGAAGCTTTGCCCGATCCGGGATAGAGGAAGCTGTTCATAAGTCAGGCGGCGAAATTAAATTTACAACTCAAAATGACTTTGTCCTTACCGATCTTAAGGGCAAGGTGTTGCAGGTTTGGCCTGTCAGTAAATTTTATCATGAAGTAGATAAAGTCATTAATTTGCCAGTTGTAAAACAGCACTCCCTGAGCAAATGCACCATTTCAATGAAAAACTGGTATGGAGTTCTCGGAGGACAGAGAAACAGACTTCACCAGGATATCAATACATCGATAGCTGACCTTGCCACTGCAATAAGACCGACACTGACCATTGTTGATGCCACAAGAGTTTTAGTGCGTAACGGTCCAACCGGCGGGAATCTGTCTGATGTGTCTGTAGAAAACACGATTATTGCAGGGCTGGACGAGATCGCCCTTGATTCATACAGCCTCAGGTTCCTTGATTTAAAGGCAAAGGATGTCCCTTTTTTAACTATGGGAGAAAAAAGAGGTATTGGAGTAACTAACTGGAAATCATTGGATTATGTTGAGATAAAAATTTAATCGGAGATGTACCATGCTTTTATTAATGATAATTCAATCTGTATTCCCCCTTTGCCAAAGAGGGAGAAATGAATGGAATGATTTATATAATAATCTATTATAGTTGCTGGATTCCCGCCCAGAAGACCACGGGAATGACAAAGGAATGAAACTTTTGACCCTTCAAAATATAAGACGAATTTACTCCGTCTTCTTCTTTGTCCTATTCGTAATTCTGCTGGGAATAACAGACTTCAGAAATATGAAGGGCTATGAGGTCTCTTTATTTTTAGAACTCGATCCTCTTGTAGCTATAGCATCATTCCTCACAAGCTGGACATTATATAAAGGCCTTGCACTGTCGCTTATTATCATCATCACCACTCTCATATTTGGACGGTATTTCTGTTCATGGATCTGTCCTATGGGAATACTGAATCAATGGATAAGCCATTTCATGAACAGGAAGAAGCCCATAGATGATTATAAGATCAATGTATATAGACCAATATTCAGGTTTAAGTACTATCTCCTTGCCATGCTCCTTGTGCTTGCAGCCTTTGGTTCCCTGCAGATAGGATTGTTTGACCCCATATCATTAATAACCAGATCATTCAGTGTTTCCTTATTTCCTGCAATTCATAATTCAGGAGGAAATCTATATCTAAAACAGCCCCTATTTTATGGTGGCATATTAATTTCTTTAATATTTATTACCATTCTCTTTGCCAACAGGTTCATCGCCCGTTTCTGGTGCCGCCTTCTCTGCCCACTTGGCGCATTGTTGGGAGTGCTTTCCTCTCGATCATTACTTAGTATCAGGAGAGATGTGGAAAAATGTACAGACTGTCAGAAGTGCCTCAGATACTGTCACGGTGCATGCGATCCCCATACTGAACTGCGGGTCAGTGAGTGCCATGTGTGCATGAACTGCATAGAGGACTGCCCAGAAGATGCAATCCACTACGGATTAGCTGGCGAAAACAGCTCTGTCCATACACCTGTTGATATAACCCGTAGAAGATTAATCGAAACCACTGTTGCAGGCATCGTTTTACTTCCCATGATGAAAAGTGTTGTCACCGCAGAGACAGACCCACAGCACAGGGTTATACGTCCGCCTGGATCAATTGCTGAATCAGAATTTCTTCGCCGATGTATCAAATGCGGAGAATGCATGAGGGTCTGCCCTACAAATGTAATCCAGCCTGCTCTTTTGGAAAGAGGATTTGAAGGTCTATGGACACCTTTTCTTATGAACAAGATCGGTTACTGCGAATACAATTGTGTCCTTTGCAGCCAGGTCTGTCCTACCGGGGCTATAATGCCTCTTACTGTTGAAAAGAAGATCGGTAAAGGACCATTTCAGAAGCCTTTAAAAATAGGTACCGCATTTTATGACAGGGGAAGATGCCTTCCATGGGCCATGTATACAGAATGTATCGTATGCGAAGAGGTCTGTCCTGTGTCTCCAAAAGCTGTATGGTTCAAGACCGTTGAAATGGAGCTGCGCAATGGAGGAAAGAAACTTCTCAAGCTTCCCCATATGGAACCTGAATTATGTATCGGATGCGGAATCTGTGAAAACAAATGCCCTGTTCATGACCGCCCTGCCATACGGGTGAGTTCAATTGGAGAAACAAGATCCAGTACCAACCGGATGATCCTTAAATCATGATCTATAATTACTGGAACCTATCTTAAAAATTGTAGTAGTATTAGTTGTCATGCCCGCATGTCGTAAGCAGGCATCCAGAACGTCTTGATAAGACTGGATTCCCGCCTGCGCGGGAATGACCGTAATAAACTGGAAAACCTACTCAATAAATTCAGACAGCAAACATAAACAGCATAATAATACCCTGAAAGCTGTTTTATAACTGATAGGCTCATCACACCCCTGAAAAATATAAATTAGTACAAAGGAAGAAATAAATGGATTTACTGGCTGTCATTGCTATAGCTATTATTGCTAACTTCCTGATTAAGACCTTACTGTTAAGGGATCTAACTGTAGACCAGGCACATGAGATGATTCAAAAGGGGGCGGTCATAGTTGATGTAAGAACCGAAAACGAATATAGTACTGCTAACATAAAAGAGTCTGTTCATGTTCCTCTTAACGAGCTAAAAGAGAAAATAGAAACTGTAGTGCCTGATAAGGAAAAAACTGTGCTCCTTCATTGCCGCAGCGGAAGCCGCTCATTTGCGGCAAAGAGAATGTTGAAACGTCTCGGATATACCAATGCATACAACATAGGTTCCTTTGGCAGGGCAAAGAAAATAGCAGGAAATAGTTAATAAGGGACACATCCCCAAAAAATGTTCCCTCATATTTAGGAATTTTCAATAATGCCACATTTTGGATTAATGGATGAAGAAGCACTAGGTCCTGAAGCAGGCCCCTCTACAAAGAGCGAAATTGCATATTCGCTGCGGCAGGAGAAGACTGCGTCAGGACAAGATTGCTCTTGGGATAGTAACACTATACGATGCAATGGTATCGGCTCTGCAATGGTATGTTGCTTCTCCGGAGCGACGGAAGGAACTGACCTTTCAAAATCACGTATCCTTAAAAGACGATGCTGTAGTCTACGGCATACTAAGACGCTCCGGGAAACTTGATAACTCTCTTGATTACGAGGTCTTCAATATTTTAGTGGAAGAGGCGCTTGATCATGAGATGCCTGATTATGATTACACTGAATTTCTTAAGAATTTTGAATCTGTAATGACTCAACTTGGAGTCATGCCCTTTGATGAAAGCAGTCTTCCTCCTGAAGATCCCTCCACAGTCTAGAAATGAACATAATGTTAATAGAAAAAACATAAAATTATGAGAATTGTAATTTTCTTATGCATAATGTCGCTGCTTCTGCTAACCAGCTGTGCAAACATGTTTATTCAATACTACGGCTATGCCTCATCTGATGCTGATATCATCAGGGAAGACGGCAATGATATTTCCATTCCAGCAAACGTTCCTTCCATTTCACAGGGATATAAGCCACAACAATTTGGACAGAATGGCAGTTTAGAAAGAGGCAATCACGAGGGAATAGATATTATTTCCAAAAAAGGAACACCTGTAATAGCTGCTGCCTCAGGAGTTGTAATAAGTTCATTTTACAGACCTCTCTTCGGCAATCGCATATTAATAGATCACGGCAGTGATAAAAATGGAATATTTATAATGAGCAGATATGTTCACCTTGATAAACGGTTGGTAAAAAAGGGGGATAAGGTAACTCGAGGCCAGCAGATTGGTACATTAGGACGCACAGGTCTGTTAGCAGGCGGATTCCCCCATCTGCACTTTGAATTAAGAACTGGTGTCAATCCTGAAATTTCTAAATCAAAAACATATAATCCTCACAAATTCTGGGCAGGAGGAGTCGGTGTAGTTACCTGCTTCGATATCAATAAACATTGGACGGATAAGCCCTTCAACACAACCTACCCTGTCCCATGTAAAGGGGTTGATTGGCAATAATAAAGGACATTGTAGGGGCGGGGTCTCCCCGCCCTTTTGCAAAATGGATTGAACATTATTCTGGGGCGAGGCAAACTCGCCCCTACAACCGAAAGACAAAATGAATTTCCCCTTAGCTTTTATTCCCTCTATACATTAAAATTCATGTCATACAATTACATACTTAATAAGGAGACACATGCAGAATATACAGGAAATTATAGAACAGATGGAAAATCTGAAGAAGCGCCTGTCTATAGAAATCCAGAAAAAACAGAAAGAGTTTTTTTACAAGATTAATGGGAGAAAAGTCCGTTTTGATAAAGCTACAAGGGAATATCATAAAACCCTTATGACAAAGGTCCGTACATATTTATATAGAGCAGGGATTTTAAAGATTATAACTGCTCCTTTGGTGTGGTTTTGCATAATACCAGCTTTGTTCCTGGATCTTGTAGTCATGATTTTTCAGCTCATCTGCTTCCCTGTTTACAAAATCCCCAAAGTAAGCCGCAGCGATTATATAGTTTTAGACCGTCATTCACTTAAGTACCTGAATGCAATTGAAAAAGTAAATTGTGTATATTGCGGATATTTCAACGGTCTCATGGCATTTGTTCTGGAAGTCGGGGGCCGGGCTGAGCAGCACTGGTGCCCTATTAAACATGCCAGAAAGGTTAGCTCCATTCACAGCCGGTATAACAAATTTCTGGACTACGGTGACGCTGATTCATTCAAAAAAGAAATTGAAAGGATCAAGCAGGATTTTGATGATCTACAAAAATAGTAGGGGCACGGCATGCCGTGCCCTTACAGTGTATAAGGATTATTAACACCTATGATACCCTGGGAATTTCTCGATAGCGCAACAGTGCCAGGACAGAAAAATGATCTCAGCCTATATAGACGCGGCAATGAGTACTCAATCAGGATAGGTAATGCCGAGCTTATGAACAGCCGTGTCCATGCATCAGAGGATAGTCTTGCCGAGCTTGCCTGTAACAAAATAGCAGATCAACCCAATCCACATATTCTGATCGGGGGACTTGGCATGGGATATACACTGGCAGCTGCTCTGAAATATTCTACAAGATGATGCTGTCATTACAGTCGCTGAAATTGTATCAACAGTAGTGGAGTGGAACCGGGGAGCCTTTCTGATTTAGCTGGTGATCCTCTGCATGATAATAGAGTTGAAGTCAGAGAAATTGATATAGCAAAGATTATCAAATCCGACCATGCAAGCTCTATAACGCTATCTTATTGGACGTTGATAATGGTCCTGAGGGTCTGACCCGTTATGGCAACGACTGGCTGTATTCTATGAATGGTCTAAAAGCATCTTATGATGCGTTAAAGCCGGAGGGGGTACTGGCAGTATGGTCAGCCGCTCCTGATCAGGCATTTCAAAAACGTATAAAATCAGCTGGTTTTATAGTGGAAGAAAAGATGGTTCGTGCGAGAGGCCCCCGTGGAGGAGCACGCCATACGATCTGGCTTGCAACAAAAGTCTAATAATATGAAAAACTGGTTCTTATATTTAATTAGGTGTAAAGACAACAGCTTATATACAGGCATTACAATAGATGTAAATAGAAGGTTTAAAGAGCATCAGAGCAATGACAGAAAAGGCTCCAAGTATTTAAGAGGTAAATCCCCGCTAAAACTGGTCCTGAAAAAGAAAATTGGGAATAAAAGCCTGGCTTCAAAGGTTGAAGCGAAAGTGAAGAAACTGCCCAAAACAAAAAAAGAGCTCCTTGTAAAAGAGAAAATAAAAATAAAAGAGATAATAGATCTGGTAGGGGCGTAGCATGCTACGCCCCTACCACCTGTCCAAAAAGGAAGATATAAGAAATCGCCACAAAAAAAAGGCGGTAAGCCTAAGCTTACCGCCTTCATTATTTCTACTTAAAACCTTAATACTCTTAGTTCGCAGTCCTAGTTCTTCTCTGACAGAAACCACTACTTTATAGAGTATTGTAAGAGTCAGAAAACCGATGGCCCAAACTCCCAGAGTAATCATCGTCTCAATCATTGAAGGCCAGTACTCAGTGACTGTACCAAAATGGTTAGGTATAAATCCGCCGATTACAAGACCGAATCCCTTGTCAATCCAAAGAGAAACAAAAACAAGAATACATGCTTTAACAAGGTTGGACTCTTTATTCCTGATACCCGGTGGAACGAGCATGATCAGCGATACAACAGCACAGATGACAGATATCCACATCAGTGGTACCAGCTTGCTGTGACCTTCAATTCCTACAAATAGATACTCAAAGGCATGCATGTGACCCGGAATGCCACTGTAAAATGCGGTAAACACCTCCAGTAGAATAAAGAACACATTGGCACACATTGCATAGGCAACTATTTTACCTAAGGTCTGAATCGCTTCCCTGCCGGCATCAAACTTTGTGTACTTCTTCAATACCAGTGCAAGGATGATAAGCAGTGCAGGTCCGGCTGCAAAAGCAGATGCCAGAAACCTTGCTGCCAGGATTGCTGTGAGCCAGAAATGCCTTCCCGGAATACCGGCATACAGAAACGCAGTAACAGTATGAATACTGACCGCCCAGGGAATGGACAGGTAGATTAAAGGTTTTACCCATTTCGGCGGGGGAATCTGCTTCTTTTCCGCATGCAAGGTTGTCCATCCTATCACAATATTCAGAAATAGATATCCATTAAGAACCGATGCGTCCCAGAACAGAATCGAGTTCGGGCTTGGGTGGAGAATAACATTCAGCATCCTCATAGGCTGACCCATATCAACAACAATAAAGAGCATGCACATCGTAACAGATGCCACAGCCAGAAATTCACCAAGGATAACTATCTTGCCGAATTTTTTGTAATCGTGAAGATAATAGGGGATGACCAGCATAACAGCAGAAGCAGCCACACCAACAAGAAATGTAAACTGTGAGATATAAAAACCCCACGATACATCCCTGCTCATGCCTGTAACTCCCAGACCGTTTTCAAACTGATAAAGATATGCCATCGTCCCGACTCCGGCAATTGAAGCCAAAACGATTATGAGTGTCCAGTATCTTTTACTTCCGTGCAGCGCTCTATCCAGCATAGTCTTCACCTCCTATTATGTAAAACACACTGGGCATCGTTCCTAAGGTAGGTTTACGACGCAGTGTAAAGTGTGTACTAAGAACTTTTCTTATCTCTGAATGAGAATCAGCCAGGTTGCCAAATATCATTCCTCCCTTAGACGCCTCTACACATGCAGGAAGCTGGCCTTTTGCCAGCCTTTCCGGACAGAAAGTACACTTCTCAACAACTCCTATTGTACGTGTAGGGAAATTCGGGTTCCGCTTTGTAATGTAAGGCCTTGGATCAACCCAGTTAAAGCTCCTTGAGCCATAGGGACATCCGGCCATGCAGAACCTGCAGCCTATGCAACGGTGCGGATCCTGGACAACCATTCCGTTTTTAGCCTTAAAAGTGGCCTTGGTAGGACATACCCTGACACATGGCGGCTTATCACAATGGTTACAGAGCAGAGGAAATCTTTTTTCCCTTAATGCCTCTGGATGATAATCGTTTATCTGTTCAGGAAAGGTATGATTGTAAGTATCTGTCCAGATCCATTTTACCTCGTTCTTCACATTATTCTTTTCAGGAATGAGTGTGGGAACGTTATGAACGGTATGACAGGCATCAGCCATTCTCGCATAATCCGCATCTGTCAGTTTTCTCACATCAATTGCCATTCCCAGTCTTTCACCTGAACTTGGCAAAGAACCGCCGCTTGAAGCTTCAGCAGGACTCATTAAAATAAAGTCCTTGGAACTCAAGCTAAGTCCCAGACCGGTGAGACCGGCAATCTTAAGAAATTTTCTTCTGTCCATGCTCATAACCGGTCCCCCTCTCTGTCAAAGTGACAATCCCAGCAGTACGGATCAACACCTGCATATCTATGACATTCCGTACAGAACTGCTCCTTGTTTGAATGGCACTGCAGGCATCCGTTTTGTAAGCTTTTATCAAATTCTCTACCCCCCACAGTAATCTTCTCTCTCTTACCTTCCCTGACAACTTCATCTCTCCACTCGTTAAGCACTTTCATGTGCTCTTTCTTCATGTACTCTCCGGATCTTACACACTCCTTCTTTGCAAGGGAATGTATGACCGGTGTGTCAAGGCTTGGCATGGCTTTCTTGGCAGACCCGCCCCAGTTTGAATAAAAAGGGAAGGTCACTATAGCAAGAAAGATTATCAATCCGAATATTATCTTTCCTCCGTTATACATTATTCTCCTCCCTCCTCACTATTCTCATTATTCTCAGCATCGTCATCATCCTCCACTCCTGGAAGGTCTTCAAGTCTCAGGTCCATGGTCCTCTTGATTTCACCCTTCATAACAAGAGCATTCGCAAGCAGCTCATGGGTCCCGCATACATCAACTCCAGGCGCCCAGTATTCCATAAGCGGCGGAAGCACAGCCCTGTCGATAGCGCAAATATTGGCAAGCATGTTTACTCCGTATTTTTCCTGTACCTGCTTGACCGCATGCCCTCTCGGCATTCCGCCTCTCATCCTGAGTTCCATATTTTCACCTGCATTTAATCCTGAACCGCTTCCGCAGCAGAATGTCTTTTCCCGTGTAGCATCACTGGACATTTCATAGAAGTTGTTGCACGTATTATTGATAATGTAGCGAGGCTCCTCAAAGATACCCATGCCCCTTGCAGTGTTGCAGGAGTCATGAAATGTAATGTTAAGGTGGTCATTTCTGCTGGGATCAAATTTCAGTTTGTTATGCTTTATCAGATCAGCAGTAAACTCTGCAATATGCACCATTTTTGTGCTCTTTGCATTTTCAAACTTTGTCCCTGTTATTGGTGAAACAGGCTCTTCCATGAAGTCAGCCGGACCGTTCCATGTGTCCATGTACTGGTTCAGCACCCTCCACATATGACCACACTCACCACCAAGGATCCATTTTACGCCAAGCCTCTTTGCTTCAGCATAAATTTTGTAATTAAGTCTCTTTGCCATCTCCATCGAGGTAAAGAAACCGAAATTTCCGCCCTCAGAGGCATAGGTACTCCATGTATAGTCAAGCCCCAGTTCATGAAACAGCATGAGGTATCCCATTGCCGTATATGTGCCGGGATCACCGAAAAGGTCTCCAGAGGGAGCTACAAAAAGAATTTCTGCCCCTTTTCTGTTGAATGTGGGCTCTACTTTTATCCCTGTGATCTCTTCAATATCATCTACAAGATATTCAACATTACTTGTAATCGCATGAGGCTCAAGACCGAGGTGGTTACCTTTTTTGTAACAGTTTGCAACAGGACCACCGATCCAGTCTGTTTGAAGTCCGAGCAGGTTGAGTATCTCCCTGCCGACCATGGTAATTTCTGCCTGGTCAATTCCGTAGGGGCAAAATACTGAACAGCGGCGGCACTCTGTGCACTGATAGAAGTAATACCACCATTCTTTAATAACATCCACAGTCAGCTCTCTGGCTCCTGCTTTTTTACCTAACAGCTTTCCTCCGATAGTAAAGTACTTCCTGTAAACAGACCTTATCAGTTCGGCCCTTAGAACAGGCATGTTTTTGGGATCGCCTGATCCTATATAAAAATGACATTTATCTGCACATGCACCACATCTTACACAAATGTCCATAAATAGCCTGAAAGAGCGATACTTGCTCAGTCTCTCCTCCATGGCCTCAAGCACTATCTCCTTCCAGTTTTCAGGAAGCTTCCAGTCCTCATCCTTCGGGCTCCACTCTCTGGCATTGGGAAAACCTACTGATTCAAGGTAGGCAGGTCTTGATCCGTGACAATACATACCTTTTTTGAATTCTGCAGGAGTTTCGATCCATTCCGTGTTTGGAGCTTCGTAATCTACTTGTACTAATTCTTCTGGTGTTGGTTCTGCTTCTTTTGCCATATCCTTACTCCTTTTCTACAGGTATTCCTGCCTCTTTCATTTTTTCTCTGAACTCGTCCTCATACGCTGCATATGTATGGACTTTTACATCATAGTCCCATGGGTTAACATGTCTTACCTCACGGCTGTTATTCGCCAGGTTCCTGGTCGGACTGAGGAAGACACCTCCCATATGCATGAGTTTGCTGAAAGGGAAGTATACCAGCAGAGTGCTAATAAGAAAGAGGTGTATAAAAAATACAACTCCAATGCCATCGGGGACCCTGGGACTCATGCTTACAAGACCCATTGTAAGGGCCTTCACACCCACAATATCAACTTTTGCAAAGTAGCGCATGATGATACCTGAGAGGGCAATCCCGATAATAAGAAGCAGCGGGAAATAATCAGCAGGCAGAGAAATGTGTTTTACCTGTGAATTGCTTATTCTGCGGTAAAAAAGAAATCCCCCGGCCGCAACTAAAAGAACCCCTGTAATCAGCAGGTGAGGCACTCCAACCTGCACAAAGCCGTCAAGGGCATCGATAATGTTAATTATGGCTGGAACAGGTTCAGCAAAGAACCTGAGATGCCTGATTAACACAGTGAAAAATGAAATGTGAAATACAAGACCGGCAAGCCATAGAATCTTGTCTGATCCATAAGTGACCCTTCCATCATTCATCTCTGTTTTGAGATTTCTGAAGAGTGACCTGAAAAGAAACACTTCCAGGGCCATTCTGATAATGACCTGACCTGTTGTTTGAGGATTGTCAAACTTGCTGTGCTTGATCCAGGGCAGGGATTTCTGCTGTCCACATGTAGTGGGAATGCGAAATGGAACTGGTGAACGGCCCCATTTAAGAACTTTGAGCACTACACCGACCAGAAAAACTAAAACCGCAAGGTAGGGGATTACTACTCCGAAAAAATAATGCATTCCTGCAATCCCGGCACCGGCAAAGGCAATCACGGTGAGTGCTACAACAACGGAGAAGGAAAAAAATATTCCCATATCTACCCCCTTAAATTTTGCTGTATGATTCTAACAAGCGTATACGCGTTAGTTAAGTTTAATATTTATTAAAGAGCCATTGGACCGGAAGAGCTATTCCTCGGTCCGGACTTCCTTGTACAATTTGGTTTTATGCAGTGCCCGATAGGTCCAGTTTCTAACTTCGTTTGCTTTCAGATCGTAGAGCTTCTCACGGCACTTCATATAAATCTCAAAAGAAGTATTGGCAAGAGAATCTATTCTTGTCTCCAGGGCCAGCAACTCCTTGAACATTTTTTGATCACAAATCTCTTTCTCCAGTACTTCTCGTATTACTTCTTTAAGAGAGAATATAAAACTAACAGCCACAGATGGAGAAAAATCCTGTATTGCCCTGACCCGGATGATGTTATCAAGATAAATATTGATCTTTTCGGCATAAGCTTCGTTCACCAGTCCGTCAAAAATCCCCTCAATCCCTTCATATATCGACTGGGTTACAGGATTACGGGACTGGGCGTTCTGGCTTTTTAAAAAGCTGGTGGTCTCTTCCGGATAAGTCTCTATAATAAGATCAAACCATTGTTTTAATACAACCGGTTTTTTCTCTGTTAATAGATCGTATATCTTCATAAATGTAAATACAGGACAGGGAAACTTCTACATTTGTAATAAAAGGGTTGAAGCCCGGAAAGGCCTCAACCCTTTTGGTTGATACTATTGATTCTTATACGCAGCCAGTCGGTTTTGGAAGACCGGCATATCTGCATGCCTGCTTAGCAGGACCGGCAGGATAAAGCTCATAAAGATACTTGGTGCTGCCCTTTTCCTTACCATATTTCTTCTTAAGCTCTTTTGTGAGGATTTTGATCATTGGTGCAATCTGATATTTCTCAAAGTAATCTCTGAGAAACTTGATGACTTCCCAGTGAGCATCTGAAAGCTCAAGTCCGTCTTCCTTGGCCATTACTCCTGCAATGCCCTCATTCCACTCCTGCCAATCTGCAAGGTATCCGTCTTCATCAACCTCGTAGGTTTTTCCTTCGACGTCTAATGTTGCCATTGATAATCTCCTTTCCTAATTTAATAGTTGATTATTTGTGAAGGTATTCTTTTATTCTGGATGAGTTCCCAGATAATAAGAGACACAGCTTATTAATACAAGTCTGAGACTATAAAAGAAAACCATCTGTTTGGTCAAATAAAAAAAACTTATAAGTCATTCATTTCTCTTAATATTATGAGAGAGAGATCATAAGGGCTTGAAAAATAAGTAAATTACTAATATCAAAGCTAACATGCCAAATAAATGTCTAAATGACTCAATGTTAAAGACCAAACAGGGTTAGTCATTTGACATTTTAAATTTGAAATTTGATATTTATTGCTCCTTCTGTTCATTGCTCTTTAATTTTGCAAAAATAATTTTGCAATTCTTTTCTCCTGCTTTTTTAGAACCTATGGTATTACTCTGAAAATTGTAATCAAGCTCAGTTGTTTCATATTCTTCCGGGTCAAGATTCATGGCTTTGTCATAATCACCTCTACTCAAGAATGTCAGCGCATCCATATAGGTTTCACCCATATTTCTTCCTGATCTATCCAGAACATAAATAGCCCTGCAAGGGCATATCCCGCCGGTAAATTCCATGTCCTTAAAATTAATATCAATAGGACTTCTCAGCATGGTATTGCAATAGGGGCACTGTAATGGTGTGACTCTGGCCATAACTAAATTGAGGTCCGCAGATTAAATAGATTAAAAATGATTCGTTGTTTAATCATCTAATTATATATGTCATTAATTCGTGACTAAATGAATATTAATATTGTCTTTAAAATCTTCGAAATCAGCGTAATCTGTGGATTACTTAGTTTTCTTATACTCCTTCGCAGCCCTCACCATTCCATCAGCCCATTCAGGTGCTCCTGAAGCATGAAGGTGTGTATAAGTAGCGAAGACATTTTTATAACACATTCCATCTTTTTTGTCTCTGATACCCCTGCCACGCTTTACATTAAATGCCATGGTCACTTCATTTTCTCCAACATCCAGAACTCTGGAGTAATGAAACTCATGTCCCTTAAGTACTGTATTTACAGGAAAAAAAGGATTGGCCTGACTCACTTCCACTATGGAATAGCCATGGGCCTGGGGCCTTTTGTCCAAAGTAAATGTTATAGGTAATATCCCTGTCATCGGGTAAGTCGTCTCACCAATCCTGATATTGCTTCCGAGATACATCAGACCCCCGCATTCTGCGTATACAGGCAGTCCCTGTTCAACTGCACTGTGCAGGGACTGTTTAAATTTTATGTTCTCTGCAAGGGCTATGGCATGGGTCTCGGGAAATCCTCCCCCGATATAAAGGGCATCGATATCAGGAAGATTGTCATCCTTTAGAGGACTCACCTCAACTAGTTCAGCTCCTCTCTTTTCAAGCTCGTCGAAATTATCCTGGTAATAAAACTGGAAGGCAGAGTCACGGATAATTCCAATTTTGAGTTTTGAGTTCTGAGTTTTGAGTTCTGAATTTTCATTTAATGCAAAATTCTTACCTCCAGACCTGCCTGCCGGCAGGCAAGGCTCTTTACTTATTATTAATTCCCCGGCCAATTCTGCCACTTTCATAATCCCATCAAAATCCAGATATTTATTTCCTATCTCACCGACTATTGCCATGGACTCATCAATCCCCTGCCGTTCCTGATAAGGGACCAGCCCCATATGTCGCTCCGGAAAAGGGTCTTTTTTCAACCTGGGGATTGCACCCAGCACAGGAATGTTACAAACACCATCTATGGCCTTTCTTATCACACCTTCCTGCCTTGCCGTTGCAACCCTGTTTAAAACAACCCCGCCGATAACAACATCCGGATCCATTTTCTGACAGCCAAGTACCAGCGCTGCTATGGTGCTGGTTGTCTTAGTACAGTCAATTGCTATAATAACCGGCGACTTTAAATGCTTTGAAAGTTGTGCAGTGCTGTATGAGCCCTCAGCATTGATCCCGTCATATAGCCCTCTATTGCCTTCGATTATAGAAACAATCCCCCCTAGCCCCCCTTTAGTAAAGGGGGGGAGGGGGGGATTTGTATGTGATATAAATGACTGGAGCACCTGATCAGGAGACATCATAAACAGGTCCAGGTTATAACAGGGAACACCTGCAGCCCTGGCAAGCCAGCCCGCATCAATATAGTCAGGCCCCTTTTTGAATGGAGATACTTTCAGCCCCCTGTTTTTTAAAAGTGCGATTAGTGATAAGGATACAATGGTCTTGCCGCTGCCGCCCCTGAAGCCGGCAACAACTATTCTTGGGATATACTGGTTTGACATTTAGTAAGAATAAACCTGCAGAACAGAAATCAGGGACCAGGTATCAAATACCAAATTCAGAGTCCTGGCACCTGATCCCCGAAAGTTTTTTTACAGCATTCCTTTTTCTCTGAGGTATTCTTCGCTCGGTATTTCGACGGAACTTGCGCCTCCGGCATAAGAATACATCAGTTTACCAACATTGATCATTGCTCTAAGGGCTGTTTTGACGGTATCTTTTTCTTCTTCCGTATCAGCGACAATCTTCTTGATAATATCTTTTTCCTTGAGCTTTTTCTTGCCCTTCATTTTCTCCAGATATGCCATAATTTTTTCTTGAATTTCTGTCTGTTCCATATTTTCACCTCTCATATAGAAGTTTATTCAAAAGATGGCAAGCAGTCCCTCGAATAATCGGGCGGGACTGCTTGCCATTCTCTTTTGTTAATTAATACTTAAATGCAGCTGAGGTCCTCAATGTGTCCCTCATGAACGTGAAGTCATCAATGTGCTGGAATGTAAACTCAATTCCTGTAAGCTTGAAGAACTCCTCCCAGCCTACTCTCTCAATCCACTCGCCGACTCTCTCATGCTTTCTGGCATTCTCAGCGTATACGTTCAGGATGTTCTTTATCGCATCTACAACTTTCGGCCATCTCGGCGGCTCATTGTAAATGAAAGGAATTGCCAGCTTTGAGAACTTTGGATCAGTTCTCAGGCTGCCGACCTTACCACCAACCACGATAGCAACTCCGTCATCTTCCGGCTTATGGATATCAATTGGAGGACAAACGGTAAAACAGTTACCGCAGTACATGCACTTATCTTCATTGATCGTGACTGATTTTTCCTTGGGATTCGGCCTGATTGCAGAAGTTGGACATGATGAAATTGTTGTCGGTATTTCACATGCCTTCTTTACGTTCTCATGGTCGATTGTCGGGACTTTTCTGTGAACAGCAACAACAGCGATGTCAGAGCAGTGAACAGCTCCGCACATGTTCACGCAGCAAGCAACAGCAAGTCTCACCTTGTTCGGGAGTGCCTTTGTAGTGAAGTAATCATAAAGCTCGTCCATGATGGCCTTGACAAGTCCTGAAGCGTCCGTACATGCGCTGTGGCAGTGCACCCAGCCCTGTGTATGAACGATATTACTGATTCTCGGTCCGATTCCTCCCACAGTATGGTTCTTCTCTTTTAACTCTGCCAGGAGAGGGGCCATCTTGCTCTCATCTGATACAAGAAACTCAACATTATTTCTTGTGGTAAAACGAAGGTATCCGTCGCAGTATTTTTCCGCCAGATCACAGATCTCACGAATACTGTCTGTACTTAAGAGCCTTGGGGATGCTACACGAACAGAGAAAAGTTTATCGCCGCTTTCCGCAACATGGACCATGGTGCCCGGAGTAAGAACTTCGTGATGTGTCCATTTGCCATAGTTATCTTTGATAACGGGCGGCAAGAACTTCTCAAAATGCGGTGGTCCGATATCGGTTTGTCTTTCTGGTAATGACATGTATTGTTCCTCCTTTACTAAACTTTATATTATTAATTTATTTAGCTAAATCACTTTCTGACCAGAAGAAGAACGGGTCTTTCCTCGGTTCTTTTATCTGCTGAGGCTGAGGATCAACACCAATTGCCTCAAGGAACGGCCTCATGCCCTTTACCTCGATAAGCTCACCAATTCTCTCTCTTGGTTTGGCATTGTCATCCCACCACTCAATAATATTCTCGATAAGCTCCTTCAGGTTTCCATAATCATCATCCATTTTAATGAAAGGAACAATAACCCATGAAAGCAGAGAGCCCACAACGATCGGGGCCTTACTTCCAACAAGGATGGTTGCTCCCCTTTCCTTGCCGGGCTTCAGTGCCTTTGTCATCTTTGCTATACAATGCATACACCTGTTGCACTGTGGATCATTGATCTTGATTTCGCCGCCTTCATAGCTCATGCATTCAGTGGGGCACATATCGATAATTTCAGACTGAATGTCCATATCAGTCTCAGCATATGCTTTGACTGCAGCCTGATCGACCTGGATATTGCCTTTCCATGTACCAATAATAGAAAGGTCAGCACGTGCAATAGCTGCAACGCAGTCGCATGCACAGCCTGCTATTTTTATTTTGAATTTATAGGGGTACGCCGGTCTGTGCATCTCGTCCTGAAAATGCTGCGTGAGGTCGTTGCAGATTCCCATCGTGTCAATACATGACCATTCACAGCGGGCCTGACCAACACAGCAGCTGGGAGTTCTCATGGCTGATCCTGAACTTCCAAGGTCCCATCCCCTTGATGAATACTCTGCAAAAATTGCTTCCAGTTTATCCGTTGTTGTTCCGAGAAGAACAAGGTCACCTGTTGAACCATGCAAGTTTGTCAGTCCGCTTCCATATTTGTCCCAGATATCACAGATCTCTTTCAATGCCTTTGACGTGTAAAAGAATCCACTGGGCTGGTTAAGTCTTACTGTATGAAAATGTGCAACTCCGGGGAATTCTTCAGGTATTGAAGAGTACCTTCCGATAACTCCACCGCCATAACCGAGAACTCCAACAATACCGCCATGTTTCCAGTAACCGCGCTTGCTCTGGTAGGACTTTTCAACCAGTCCAAGTTCATCATCGGCCATTTCCGGCATTGAGCTGCTATTGCTAGCTTTCTTGATCTCAGTGACAAAACTCGGCCACGGTCCCTTTTCCAACTCGTCCAGCATTGGTGTTTTGTACTTACTGCTCATATATCCCTCCTTTTTTCTTTCTCCCTCATTAAACACTAAGGGAACTGTTAGTCAAAGTTTAAACATCAAAAAAACTCTTGTTAATGTAAGATTCTTTTGAATTTCAGGATTGTTCAGAAAAAATTGGTCTTAGATAGTAGTATATCTATCATTTTCAGGTCAAATAAATAAATTTAATGTATTGATCATGAAAGCTTATCTGATGGATGATTTTCGCTTAATAATTAAAGGGTTAGCTTAACCGCTTTTCCCTGAATATATTTTTTTCGAGAAAGTTCAAAACCTGTGGTTTAAGGTAAAATGCTCTATGCCTGCCTATTTTTACTGTAAACTTCGAAGATTTCCTCTCTGGTCAAAAGCGTTTCCACTTTCACACCTTTAGCCTGAATTTTCTCTTTTCCGCCTTCCTGTCTGTCTATTAATACAATGACTCCCAGAACCTTAAGACCGCATTTCTTTGCCCGGTCAATCGCCTTTATGGTGGACCCTCCTGTTGTAACCACATCTTCAATAATAATCACCTTATCACCATTACCGACATTTCCTTCTAACCATAACATCGTCCCGTGCTTCTTGGGCTCCTTGCGGACAACAAATGATTCCATCTGTTCCCCTTTTAAATAGAATGTATGAGCAATTGCATTTGATATAGCATCAGCCCCAAGGGTAAGACCTCCTACACCCTTGGCCTTCCATGACCTTTTGCTCTTTATGAGACCATATAAAAGGTTCCCTATTAAATACATGCCTTCAGAATTAAGAGTTGTAGGTTTGCAGTTAAAGTAATAACTGCTCATTTTTCCTGAAGCCAGCTTGAATGTCGGTTTGTCAGTAAACCTGAATGTGCGTTCAATAACTAAATCTATCAATCTTTTTTTCATGGTCCTAACAGAACGATATCTGCGCATTTAATTATTCCTTTCCAACTTATATATATCTGTAATCCGAAATTCGTAATCTGTAATTTATTGCATTTTACTGACCCTGGCACCCTCGATCAGTATCAAGGCAAAAACAACAGTTAACCCAAAAAGCAGACCAAAGACATTTACTAATCCATAATATATGAGAAGAAAAATAGCTGTACATAGAACCATCAGTCTTGTCATGCTGAGAAAGACAAGTTTGAAGGTGGCCTTTTCAGAGCCTACCAGTCCGGTAACATTTCTGGAAAGCTGTCTGAGATTAAAGAGACCGAACAGTCCTCCCATTAAAATCCCCAGCGGCACTTTCTGCTGTTCAATAAAAAAATACGACAAAACAGCTGCCGGCAAAATAATAATTATAGCTTTGATAATAACTCTCTTAAAAATTTCCATATTAAAACTGGTGCCGAGTATAAATAAACGTCACTGTATTTTCTTTATAGTTTGTTTTCACTTGAATCCCTGCCTACCGGCAGGCAGGCTGGACACCTTAACCTTTTCAATCCTCTTTTTCATTTGCCTTTTTCGCTATCCTGAACAGATATTTGAATCCGGCTATGATGCCCAGAGCAGTCAATATCAGTGTAAACCAGGGGTGTGAATTAAAGTATCGGTCCAGCACCCAATAGCCAAGGGCAAAACCAACAAAAGTGCTGACTACCATATTGATGCCAACAGTGCTTGCAACTCCCATCAAACGAAAAACTTCACTCTTTTGTTTCCTGTCGCCTGATTGGTCCCGGTTGGACATGTGAGATTATATCAGATTGTATAAATTGAGGCACAAAGGCACAGAGACACAAAGGAGCAGAGTTATATTTCTACTCTGTGCCTTTGCCCCTTTGCCACTTTGTGCCTTTATTTTCTATAATCCTTCCATGTTTGAAGCCATTATATTAGGCATATTACAGGGCCTGACCGAATTTATTCCTGTCAGCAGTTCAGCTCACCTGATACTAATCCCATGGTTTTTTCAATGGCAGGGAATAGTAAACAGCCTTAGTTTTGATGTTGCATTGCACTTCGGCACACTTATAGCGCTTTTAATATATTTCAGAAATGACTGGATCGAATTAATAAAATCAATACCGCAAAAAGACAGCATGATATGGAAGCTTGTGCTCGCTCCATCCTGCGGCTGTTGCAGGCATTCTTCTGCACGACTGGATCGCACAACAGAAGCCCTGTTCTTATTGCATTTACTCTATGTCTTGTGTCGGTCTTCATGATCCTGGTCGAAAAAAACTATGGCAAATCCGAAAGAACGGGAATGGAAAAAATAAGTTTAAAAAATGCACTGTTTATCGGGGCTGCACAGGCCCTTGCTCTTATCCCTGGGGTTTCCAGATCAGGCATAACAATTATTGCAGGGCTGACACGAGGGATGCACAGGGCTGACGCCGCAAGGTTTTCTTTTCTTCTCGGCACTCCTGTAGTAGGGGGGGCAACTCTTCTGGAGGCAAAGAATATAATGAACTCCGGAGATTTCAAGCTTGATATATTTATTGCCGGGATATCTGTCTCTGCAATTGTAGGTTATATAGTAATTAAATATCTCATGATATTTTTGCAGAAATATTCTTTAAGACCCTTTGCTTATTATCGTTTTTTGCTTGCTTTTGTTATCATAATTTCGATATTAATAAGTAAATAATCTACAGATTTTGTAGATGACTCAGATTAAAAAAAGAAATATAAATTATTCGAAAAAATCGATGGAATCTGCGGGCATATAAAATATGGACACCAGGATAAAAGAAGAGATCAAAGGAATCCTGGCCATTGTCGCAGGACTGATCATACTTATCAGCCTTATCAGCCACAGCCCCTGGGACCAGTCGCTATTCACCAAAAGCGGGGAGCTTAATAACCTGCTTGGCAGTCTCGGCGCCCAGCTATCAGAACTCCTTTTACAGCTTATCGGCTACTCCTCTTACATAATTCCTGCCATCCTTCTTATAGCAGGAATCAAAATGGTGGTGGGTCAATCTGTCCATCATAAATATATTATTTTTTTCGGAGCGCTTGTTCTGCTAATCATTGCATCTTCATCTATAATTCAACTCATATTCGGGGATCATTCAGGAGGATTAATAGGGATCAAATGCACCGCCTTCACTCTGGCCGTTGTCTCCACAACCGGATCATATCTTATTTTTGCAACACTAACATTAATCTCACTGATGTACCTGATCCATTTCTCAGTCGTGATTTTCATGGGAAATGTAAGAACAAAGGTTTCGCTTGGTTCAAGGGCAATTTCAGAAGCAAATGCAAAGAGGCGGGAAAGAAGGCGGAGAAAGATTGAGGAAATTACAGTACCAGCGACCATTTATGAACAGGAAGCACTTCCCATGGCTGAACCTGAAATTAAAATCAAATCTGCTGTTAAAAGGGCTGCCAAACCTGTGAAAAAGAGGAAGTCTTCTGACGGTGAATATGAGCTTCCCGGACTTGAGCTTCTCAAAGACACGCCACCTTCTGTGACAAACCCCTCCAAGGAGGAACTAATAGAGCGCTACGACCTCCTGGAGAGGAAAGTGCTTAATTATTCTGTTCAGGGAAAGGTCACATATGTCTCACCCGGACCGATAGTTACTATGTTTGAGTTTGAACCTGCGCCCGGCATAAAGATCAGCAAGGTCATGTCCCTGGCTGCTGACCTTTCAATGGCACTTAAGGCAAGCAGCATTCGTATATCCCCGATCCACGGGCGGTCAACTCTTGGCATTGAAGTGCCGAACAGGGACAGGGAATCAGTATTTCTCAAAGATATAATTGCCAATGATGCATTTCAGCAGAGCAATGCAAAACTCACACTTGCTCTTGGGAAGGATATTTTCGGAGTGCCTGTCATGACCGATCTGGCCAAGATGCCCCACCTCTTAATGGCAGGAGCAACAGGCTCTGGAAAAAGTGTAGGTCTGAATACCATCATTTTAAGCCTCTTATACAGGGCAACTCCCAAAGAGGTTAAAATGCTCATGATCGATCCCAAAATGCTTGAGCTTTCAATATATGAAGATATTCCTCATCTGCTTATGCCTGTGATAACATTGCCCAAGGAAGCATCAAATGCATTAAAGACCCTTGTCATGGAAATGGAGCGGAGATACCGTCTGCTTGCAGATTCAGGCGCAAGGAATATCGAGTCCTTTAATAAAAAAATACGTTCAAAGTCCGGTTCAAAATCAGCAGCAGATAGTGACAATGATCAGGAACCATTGCCTTATATTGTCATCTTTATTGATGAACTTGCAGACCTCATGTTTGCCTCGGGCCGTGAAGTTGAAGATTCGATCGCAAGGCTTGCAGGCATGGCGCGGGCAGCAGGCATTCACCTTGTTCTTGCTACGCAACGCCCGTCAGTTGATGTTATTACCGGAATAATCAAGGCCAATTTTCCTTCAAGGATTTCCTTCCAGGTCTCCTCAAAAATGGACTCGAGGATTATCCTTGATACATACGGCGCTGATCAGCTGCTGGGAAAAGGGGACATGCTATTCACAAGCCCGGGCAAGAGAATCAAGAGAATCCATGGCGCCTATGTCAGCAGTGAAGAAACAAGAAACATTGTAAGCCACATAAAAGCCCAGGCTGGTCCTGATTACACTCTTCTTGAAAACCTGGTGACCGAGCCTCAACAGACTTCCAATTTTGAAGAGCAGGATGAGCTGTACTCCAAGGCCAGGGACATTGTGCTATCTGCCGGACAGGCATCCATATCGTATATACAGCGACGAATGAAAATAGGTTATAACAGGGCCGCCAGGATCATGGAGATGCTTGAGGAAGAAGGTATTGTGGGCCCTCCCGGAGACGCCGGAAAACCAAGACAAGTGATCAGGAGACAATAATGAGAAAATTACAAATTTCAAATTACAAATTTCAAATCTTAGTCCCCATACTATTATTACTACTTCAATTATCACCTGCTTCTATCTCTGCTGAAACTGCTGACGATGCTGTTAATCGGATTCAGAAAGAATTTGAATTGATCAAGGATATCAGCGGCAGGTTTGCTCAGAAGAGCTATATCAAAGATCTTGAGCAGACCCATGAATTTAAAGGCGATTTTTTCCTGAAAAAACCGGGAAAGATGATGTGGGAATATGCAGATCCAAGAGATGAAAAGGTCGTGATCAACAATAAGGAGACATTTATCTACAAGAAATCCCAGAACCAGGTCATCAGGACAAAATTCAGTGAAGAGTCTTACAGTCAGGTCCCGATTGCAATGCTTGAGAGCTTTGATAACATCAGGAATGACTTTGATATATCCATGCCTGAAAAAAATGCCTTAAAGCTTATACCAAAACAAAAAATCGGTCATATAAAGACTGTCATTATGGAAACATCAAAAAAGGGGTTCCCAATAAAGATGTTTACCATACTGGACACATACGGCAATATCATCATGATCGAGTTGCAAAACATAAAGACAAATTCAGGATTAAAAGACGAACTCTTCAATTTCCAGATACCCGAAGGTGCTGAAGTATTTGATATGAGTCAGTAATTAATAATCCACAGATTTTGCAGATTAATAAGATAAAATGAATTCTGAATATGCCAATAATCTATGAACTAATAATCTGTGATAATCTGTGTAATCTGCGGACATAGAGATGCCCCCAAAAAAACGACGCGTCAAGAAAAAAAACAATAGCAGCAGGCACTTAATTTTAATTCTGCTTCTGGTTATTGCCGGAATTTTTTTTATTTATAAGGAATCGGGCAAAGAGAAAGTCCCTTCAGGAATGCTTAAACTGTTTAAGACGGAAAAAAAACTCCCCCTATCTGTTCCTGATCTGCCCGCACCTGTCAGCATGCCAAAAGTAGCCATAGTCATGGATGATCTTGGCATCAACAAAAAAAAGGTAATGACTTTATTCGAGATGAAGCAGCCCATTACCTTCTCTGTTCTCCCTCTTCAAAGATATTCAAAATGGACAGCAGAAGAAGCCCACAGACGAGGACATGATGTAATACTCCATATACCTATGGAAGCATCAAGAAAAATGAAACTTGGCAAGGGCGGACTTTTCCTTTATATGTCAAACAGTGAAATTATAGAAAGCCTCGAAACCAGCATTAATTCCCTGCCTTTTATAAAAGGGGCCAGCAGTCATATGGGATCGGCCTTCACCAGGGACAAACGAGCAATGGGTACAGTCGTTGCTGTGTTAAAAGAAAATGACCTGTTCTTCCTTGATAGTGTGACCATCTCGGATACAGTGGGGTACAGTATTGCGAAAGCTTCCGGAGTAGAGGCACTGAGGCGTGATATATTCCTTGATAATGAAGATGACCTTAAGGAAATTGCTCATCAATGGGAAAGACTTGTTGCAATAGCAAAAAAAGAAGGCTATGCTATCGCCCTTGCCCATCCGAGAAAAAACACTTTCCAATTCCTGCAGAAAATCCTGAAAAACAATGATGAAATAACGGTCGTACCGCTGTCTGCTCTGATAAGAGAAATTGAGTAGTTTACTATTATGGAAATCCCTTATAGGAAAAACTGTCATTCTGAACTAGTTTCAGAATCTCAAGTTTCTAATCTGCCTGTCATTCCGGCAGTCCTTTAGCCGGAATCCAGTCTTTTCAACACCTTCTGGATACCGGATCAAGTCCGGCATGACAGAAAAGGCATATTTATGGACAGACACTCATTAAATTTTTGACATAAGAAAAAATTTAATATAAATTTAATAAAGTTTATTCAACATATTTATAGGAGGGTATTTCAATGGATTCAAATTATATGTTAAAAGTTCAGGATGCCAAGGCAGTTGATGTTCAAAAAGCATTGCAGGCAGCCGGGATCAAAGTAACGAGCATTATTGAAGTTCATAAAGAAGCATCTGAAAAAGATGCTTGATTGCACAGATTAGAAGAAAGATTTCACAGAGTTAAGACTTTCTGGTTAAATCCATCTGTGTAATCATTTGTAAATCAGTGTAATCATCGGGACCTCGGCACGATGGAGATACTTGCCGGACAAGTCAGGAATTACTACAAAAATATAAATGTGGCGAGTATTGAAGTAACTGATTCCCTCAAGGTAGGCGACCTTATACATATTAAAGGACATTTTACAGACTTTGATCAGGAAATTTACTCGATCGAAATCGGGCATACTCAGGTAAAAGAGGCAGCCAAAGGCCAGATTGCGGGAATCAAGGTAGATGATTACGTTAGAAAAAATGACTTTATATATAAAATAGGTAGATAATGAACGAAATAATAAAACCAACCCCCGAATGGTACGCAGTCCATGTTAAATCCAGGCATGAGGCCAAAGTTAATGACAGGCTGACCCTAAAAGGCATAGAGGCCTTTCTGCCGACTGTTGAACGGATCAGTAAATGGAAAGACAGAAAAAAGAAAGTTGAGTTCCCTTTATTTCCCGGCTACTTATTTGTCCACACCATAAATGAGGCTGACAACCTATTAAGTGTTTTAAAGGTAGCCGGTGTTGTGAGAATGATATGCACTGTTCCGGGACGTCCCGATCCCATACCTGACGACCAGATAATTTTTTTGCAGAAGCTTGTTGAAAACAAGGAAGCACTCGACCCCTATCCATACCTGAACGAAGGGCAGCAGGTGAGAATCACAAGAGGCGCTCTCACAGGAATCGAGGGCATTCTGGTCAAAAAACTTGATAAACACCTGCTGGTTCTCTCAGTTGATGTCCTTCAGCAGGGAGTGGCCCTAACGATAAGCGCCTCAGAAGTTGAGAAGGTATAACATCAGTAGACAGTAGTCAGGGGGCAGTGACAGTAAACAGCCTTTTTTATAGTTTTGAGTTTTGGGTTCTTAGTTCTTGGTTATCCGTAATTCGTCCTCTATTAGTCGTTACCCCGTAACCTGTAAACTGCCCCCTGTCTACTTTCAACTAAAAGTGCGTCCTTTTTACATCAATACCATTGTATGAACAACACATTACATAGAGTTTTGAGTTTTGAGTTTTGAGTTTTGAAAATACGATTGATACATTGTAACTATTTAATTTCATGGTTTTTTTAACTCACAACTTATAACTAAAAATCCTTAATTAATGCCCTGGCATATCTTTTGCTTTCTTATAAAATATGTCGCACTATTCTTTATCAACTACAGATAGGATAATTGTCTCTTAATTTATTAGAGTCATTAATTAGTTGTATGACATGGTCATTAATATTTTTTTCTTGACAACTTAGTGTTTAATTGGTATAAATTTTGGTCATACAACACTATCTGATGATTAAGACATATACAAATGATATATAAACCTTAATTAAAAAGGGGGTGGTGGAAAGTAAAAGCAAGTGTCCCGGCTTCCGGATGACCGGAAAGGGATTTGAAGTATAGATATTTAACCTATTAACAAACCTTAATAAGGAGGATTTTAGATGAAAAAGTATTTAGTATTTCTTTTAAGTGTACTGATGGTCCTCGGTACAGTCAGCTTTGTAATTGCTGATGACGGCGGTATGGACAGCATAAGAGCAATGAAACCCGGAGCCAAGATGTTGATTGGTGGAGATGCACGTGTTAGAGGTAAATGGGTAAAAAATGCGGATTTCGATTCAGACGACGCTGATGATGATAGCCGTTCTTGGGACCAGAGGGTAAGGCTCAAATTTACTGGTGAGGCCGGAAATGGATTTAAGGTAACAACAAGGTTAAAAGTAGCTAACGCCACTTGGGGCACACCTGGCGACGGTACGAGAAACACCACTAGCCACAATAGTATAAATGTTGACTATGCTTACATCACTGTTCCTATTTCTACTGTAGTTGTTAATGCCGGTTCCATGCTGAGGTATTACGGAACTGGTTTTATGCCAGGCCAGTTTGATGACGGGTATGACACATTAGAAGTTGTTGGAAAATTCGAGAGCGTTTCAGTAACAGCTTTCACAAACAAAGTTGTTGAAACAAGTCCTAGTGTAGCAGCAGCAGGTAATGCCGTAACCGGTGACGAAAACCTGAAAGACTTCAATGATTATGGTGTGGTTCTGATGGCTGATCTTGGTGATATCGAAGCAGGTGCAATGGTTCTTTATCAGCATAACAATGTAGAAGAAACAGATGGACAGACATGTAACGCTTATAACCATAGCATTGATTCTGCTACA
>PVMK01189104.1_pt2 | contig 29114 bp, 25 predicted proteins | sample 1853481 | NCBI WGS metagenome assembly PVMK01 (sample SAMN08533507, study PRJNA380276) | Marine sediment metagenome, whole genome shotgun sequencing project.
TCTCCAAACAGATCTGGGACCTCAAATACCGCCTCAAAGAGGCCGACGGCAGGCCGATTGATCGGACGCTGGAGGACACGGTATGGCGCGTGGCCCGCGCGGCAGCGGAACCTGAGAAGGGCGGCAAGCGGGCACGGAAGCAATGGGCGCAGCGGTTTTACGACCTGATAGGCGATTTCGGTTTTTTGCCGGCCGGGCGCATCCTTGCCGGAGCGGGAACAAATCGTGCCGTCACTCTTTTCAACTGTTTCGTGCTCGGCACGATCAAAGATGACCTTGGCGCTATCTTCGATGGCGTGAAGGACGCCGCGCTGACGATGCAGCAAGGCGGCGGCATCGGCCATGACTTCTCTACGCTGAGGCCCAAAGGCGCCCGTGTGGCAAGCATCGGCGCCGACGCCTCGGGTCCGGTCAGCTTCATGGACGTGTGGGATTCGATGTGCCGCACCATCATGTCGGCAGGCAGCCGGCGCGGCGCGATGATGGCGACCTTGCGATGTGACCATCCTGACATAGAAGAATTTATCGAGGCGAAATCGGACCCGGCGCGGTTGAGAAACTTCAACCTGTCGGTGCTGGTTACGGACGCATTCCTTGATGCGGTGCGTGACGACCACCAATGGAACCTCGTATTTAGCGGCAAGGTGTACCGCACGCTGCCAGCGCGCGCATTGTGGGAGCGCATCATGCGTTCCACGTATGACTTTGCCGAGCCAGGCGTCGTTTTCATCGATCGCGTCAACGCCCGCAACAATCTGCGCTACTGCGAGGAGATCCACGCGACCAACCCGTGTGGCGAGCAACCGCTGCCGCCTTTTGGCGCCTGCCTGTTGGGTTCGATCAATCTAGCGCGGCTTATCGAGGACCCATTTACGAACCGCGCAAGGCTCGATCTGGCCAAGCTCGAAGAGCGCGTGCGCCTTGCCGTGCGCTTCCTCGACAACGTCATCGACATTTCGAATTATCCGCTCAAAGCGCAGCGTAAGGAGGCCCGCTCTAAGCGCCGCATTGGACTAGGCGTTACAGGGCTTGCCGATGGGCTGATCTTAATGGGCAAGAGATACGGAACACGCGAAGCTGCAGACCTGGCCGGTGGCTGGATGGCGGCGATACAGCGCGCTGCCTATCTGGCAAGCACAGAGCTCGCCGCCGAAAAGGGTGCTTTTCCGCTCTTCAACTCGCAACGCTTTGTTGAAAGCCCCAACGTCTCAACACTCGACGCACCCACGCGTACCGCCATAGCCCGCCACGGCATCCGCAATGGCTGCCTCACCTCGATCGCCCCAACAGGCACGATTTCACTGCTCGCCGGCAACGTGTCGAGTGGCATCGAGCCGGTGTTCGACTTCATCCACCGGCGCCGGATCCTCGGTAAAGGCGGCGCGGCGCACGAAGAGAAAGTGGAGGACTACGCACATGCGCTGTTCCGCCGGCAGTTCGGCGCTTCGGCGCAGCTACCCGAATCGTTCGTCAATGCCGGCGATCTTTCGCCCAGCGAGCATCTGGCAATGCAGGCGGCAATGCAGCCGCACGTCGACAGCGCCATCTCCAAGACGATCAACTGTCCGCCGATATCTCGTTTGAAGCCTTTAAGGACGTGTACCTGGAAGCGCACGCGCTCGATCTCAAAGGTTGCACGACCTACCGCCCGAACCCGGTGACTGGGGCGGTGCTCAAGCGGGAAGGCGCAGAGCCCCCGGCGCCAGACACGCAGTCGGAAGAAGAGCGCGGCTCCGAGGTTGCCGCGACGCTACCGGCTGAACGCGCGGGCGTCGTCTACATGGCCAAACCGCTCGAGCGCGAGGCCGTCCTTTCGGGAAATACATACAAGCTCAAGTGGCCAGGCAGCGATCACGCCATCTACGTCACGATCAATGACATTGAGCGCGACGGCCGGCGGCGCCCCTTCGAAATCTTTATCAATACTCGCAACCTTGAGCATTACGCCTGGACGGTGGCGCTGACGCGTATGATCAGCGCCGTCTTCCGCCGCGGCGGTGACGTGACATTCGTGGCAGATGAGCTGAAAGCCGTATTCGATCCGCAGGGCGGGCACTGGGTCGGCGGACGCTACGTACCCAGCTTGCTTGCGGCCATCGGCGAGGTCATCGAAAACCACATGATTCGCACTGGAGTCCTGCAAGGCAATGAAGCCAGGCTGGCTCTCGGGCAAGCAGAAAGCCAGCAGGAGACAGCCGCGGCAGCCGGTGATTCTCGCGCTGCCTTCCAACGCTCAGCACCATTGAAACTTTGCCCGCGCTGCTCGTCGGCCGACTATGTGCGCCGCGAGGGATGTTGGGTTTGTCACGCTTGCGGTTTTTCTCGCTGCGGCTGATTCGTAACGCGCGGCGCACAAGAGCCGTATTTGAATTCGTGCCGACTTGTCACGCGTTTGCACCGTCACATTGGGTCAAATAGAGCGCTGTCGACGTTCGCAGCATGCGGCAAGATTGCATTCATATTGCCCTAAAAACACTGAGATCGGGCCACAATTCGGCTCGAAAACGGGAGCATCGTTAAACAATGGAACGTAAGCTGGCCCACAAACAAAACCGCGTCGAAAAGAACTTAAGCCGGAGGGCCACTAAGGGATCATTTGTTATGGGTGCGCACATTATCGAGCTTGCAGAGTTTCGGGCCCGCCGCGCAGAGTCGGGCGAAGCTGCACATGCGAAGAACGAACCGGCTTCTGGCGCCAATCGCTTCCATTTTTGGACCGGCGCATCGGGCAAGCGTTACGTTCACACGGTCTACAACCTGCTCGAGTGCCCGGCACTACCAGCCGGCAACTATGTACTTGTGCGTCGCGGGCAGAACGGCCGGCACACGGTGCTTGCGATCAGCCGCATCAGCAGCGCGGCCCATTCGCTTAATCTGGCTGAGATCCGCCACCGCGGCGCCGAGCTGGGTGCCGACGAGGTCCATGTGCATCTTCTGGCCGACACGGCAAAGCAGAGCAAGCTCGTGGAGTTCGATCTACGCGGCGGCCAGATCAAGCCCGATGTCGAGTACATCGCGAGCAGCAGCCTCGTGCACTGACCCGCGCGTCAATCATCACGCGCTACCAATACATTGCGATAGCCGAAGCGCCGCGCATCTTCCGGCCTTAAGCGGGGCACACGCACTGGATGCTTGCGGCAAGCCTCCACAAGTGCCGAGGCGCTCGGGCGCTCATGCACGTGCGCACCTCCTCGCGCAATGTGCGGGCCAACCAGACCGATAAGACGTTCCATATCGCGTTCGCGTATGCCCAGCTCAGCAAGGTGTGCAAGCGTGTTGGCCAGGTAGTCGATGTTGCTCCCAGACAGGCCGCAGCCTCCCCGGATCAAGTGCGCCTGTATGCTCAGCGCAAGCGGGCCCGTATAACTCGGGTGGGCCCGTTCCACTAGATAGGTGACTGCCATAACCTCCGGCCGGTCCCCGGTTAGCAGCGTTACGGGCACGAGAGCTTCGCGATAAACGCTGATCACCTGTTCGCGCTCGCGCAAGTATTCCAGCGTTTCGTGCGCAGCTTTTGGTGAGACGCGAAAAGCGATCCCCTCGCAGACGCCTCCGCGATCAAGCCCCAGCACGAGGCCAGGACGGCGGGGCGAGCCGCGATGATAGCGTGAGTAGATGCAGAAGCTGCGCCGCCATCCGGTGAGCTTGGCGTGCACCGTCTCCTCGAACGGGAAACCCGGCCGCCACATGAGCGAGCCGTAAGCAAAAATCCAGAGATCGTGCGCATTCGCCATCGCTACCTGGTTTCAGCCTTTCCCTTCTTGGCGTCCGTGGGCGCATCGGTCTGTGTACCGCGGCCAAAGTCAGGGGCGGTCGTGTCCTGACCGGCCTGAATAATGCCACGCCGAATGGAACGCGCTTCGGCAAACAGTCGGAAAAGTTTATCCCCGTCGCCGAACCTTATTGCACGCTGCAGCTCGGTCAAATCCTCCGAAAAGCGCCCGAGCATCTCCAGCACCGCCTCCTTGTTATTCAAGAATACGTCGCGCCACATGGTCGGGTCAGAGGCAGCAATGCGCGTGAAATCACGAAAACCGCCGGCGGAGAACTTGATCACCTCCGTATTCGTAACTTGCTGCAGGTGTTCAGCCGTATTGACTATATTATAGGCAATCAAGTGCGGCAGATGGCTCGTGATCGCGAGCACCAGATCGTGATGCTCCGCACCCATGATCTCGACCTTTGCGCCGAGCGCCATCCAAAACGCCTTGAGCTTTTCGACGGCGGCTTTGTCGGTCCCCGGTTCAGGCGTGAGGACCGTCCAGCGGCCGTCAAACAACTCGGCAAAACCCGATTCCGGCCCCGACTTCTCCGTCCCCGCGATGGGGTGAGCGGCGATGAAGTGCACGCCCTTTGGTACGTGCGGAGCGACGTCGCGCACGACTGCCGCCTTGACAGAGCCGACATCGGTCAGGATCGCTCCTTGGCGCAAATTCGGTGCAATCTCCTCGGCAATCGACCCACAGGCTCCGACAGGAACCCCCAATATCACGAGATCGGCACCCTTCACCGCGTCGGCGGCTTTCACACAGCCGCCGTCAATAAGACGCAGCTCAAGCGCCGTCTCGATTGTCGCCTTGGTACGCGCACTCCCGACGATCGTTTGCGCCAATCCCTTGCGCCGCACCGCGTGGCTAATGGACGATCCGATGAGCCCTATACCGATCAACGCAATGCGTTCGAACATAGGTTGCGTCATGCAGCCGGCCTCCCGAGAAACTCAGCGAGTGCTTTAACGACCGCGCGATTGTCCGCCTCCAGCCCAATTGTCATTCGCAGGGCGTTCGGCAGGCCATAGGCGCTAACGCGCCGCACGATGATCCCGCGCGACTTTAGGAACTGATCGGCAGCAGCAGCGCTCTTGTCCCGTTCCGCTGGAAAATGAACGAGCACGAAATTGGCGGCACTCGGCGTAACATCTAAGCCCAGAGCCGCAAGCTCGGCGGTGACCCAGCCGAGCCACTGCTCGGTGTGCGTTACGGCCGCTGCCTCGTGCGCCTGATCCTCGATGGCGGCCGCACCGGCGGCCATTGCCGCGGCGGACACGTTGAAGGGACCGCGGATGCGATTGAGCACGTCGGCGACCTCTGGCGGGCAGTAAGCCCAACCGAGGCGTGCGCCGGCGAGCCCGTGGATCTTGGAAAACGTGCGGGTCATCACGGTGTTGTTCGTTGTCGCAACAAGCTCGATGCCGGCCTCGTAGTCGTTGTGCCGCACGTACTCGGCGTAGGCCGCGTCGAGCACCAGTAGAACGTCGTCCGGCAACTCGGCGCGCAGGGCCCGCACCTCGCCTATCGAGATATAAGTGCCCGTCGGGTTGTTCGGATTGGCTACAAACACTATGCGCGTTTGTGGCGTCACGCGCGATAAGATCTGCCCAACGTCGGTCCGGTATTCCGTCTCGGGCGCCACGACGGGAACACCCCCGTTGGCGAGAATGATGATGCGATAGAGTAAAAAGCCGTGTTGTGTAAATATCGCCTCATCGCCAGGCTCCAAATAAGCTTGCGCCAGCAGGCTCAAAATCTCGTCCGATCCCGCCCCGCATACGATGCGGTCCGCGTTCAACCCATAGCGCCCTGCAATAGCCTTGCGCAAGGCCGTGACGTTCCCATCAGGATAGCGCTCAAGCTCTGCGGCGGCTTGGCGGAATGCTGTAACGGCCTTCGGACTAGGACCCAATGGCGTCTCATTGGACGAAAGCTTGATTGGCGTTTCGTCAGCACCAAGCACGCTTTCACCCGGCACGTATTGCTCGATCTGGAGAATGCCCGAACATGGTGAAGGCGCGGGACGTGACATTGTGGGCCTCACTTGGTCTTGCATAGGCCCCATCACAGTGGCGTGCGCCGGCCATGGGGCCCCGACTGATAGACAGCCAATAACCCGAAAGCAAAGAAAAGATTGACTTTCGAGGTCTAGTGCCTAGCTAAAACTCGTCCTCGAAAACGCAATAGAAGAAGACTAAGCTAAAGACCAGAACCCAGTGTCAGAGACGAGGAATGAATACCGCCCCCGTGAAATCTTTCGATGACTCGACGAATGTACGCATTGCGGAGGCGAACAATCCCTCAAGCAGCGTCGTGCACTTTCCCGACAGCGAGCCCTTGCGGCTTGCCTGCGACCAACTGCTGGCGCCGATCTCCATCGCCTACCAGACCTATGGCGAACTCAATGCCGACAAGTCGAACGCAATCCTAATCTGCCACGCGCTGACCGGTGACCAGTACGTCGCAAGCGTGCATCCGATGACCAAGAAGCCCGGATGGTGGGAGACCCTTGTCGGCCCGGGCAAGCCCATCGATACCGATCGCTTCTTCGTCATCTGCCCAAACATTCTCGGCAGTTGCATGGGCTCCACCGGTCCGGCCTCGATCGATCCGAAGACCGGCCAGCCATACGCACTCAATTTCCCAGTCATCACCATTGGCGACATGGTTAATGCGCAGGTGCGGCTCATCGACCATCTGGGGATTGACCAGCTCTTTTGCATTCTCGGCGGATCGATGGGCGGAATGCAGGTTCTGGAATGGGCCTCAAGCCACACCGAGCGCGTCTACTCCGCCGTGCCTATCGCCACCGCGGCGTGGCACTCCTCGCAGAACATTGCCTTCCACGAGGTGGGGCGTCAGGCCGTCATGGCCGATCCTGATTGGTGCGCAGGAGACTATCACGCGCACCACAAAGTGCCGCGCAATGGGCTCGCCGTTGCACGCATGGCCGCACATATCACATATCTGTCGGAGGAAGCGCTCCACCATAGATTCGGACGCAGTTTGCAACGCGGATCAGAACTAACGTTCTCTTTCAACGCGGACTTCCAAGTGGAGAGCTATTTGCGTCATCAGGGGTCGACGTTCGTCGACCGCTTCGATGCCAATAGCTACCTCTACATCACGCGCGCTATGGACTACTTCGATCTTGAGGCCGAGCATGGCGACGTGCTTGCCAATGCCTTCCGTGGCACCAAGACGCGCTTCCTTGTCGTCTCTTTCACAAGCGACTGGCTCTACCCCACGCGTGAAAGCCGCGAGATCGTGCGGGCGCTGAACGCTGTTGCCGCCAACGTCTCCTTCGTCGAAATCGAAACGGAAAGCGGCCATGACTCTTTCCTGCTCGATGAGCCGGAGTTCTTCGCCACGGTACGCGGTTTTCTCAATGCGGCCGGCGTAAAGCGTGGGCTCAGCAAGTAGTGCCAACCCAGATGCTTAAACTCGGCAACCCGCCCCATGACGCACACCGTGCCGACCACCTCCTCATCGCGGAAATGGTAGAGCCGGGCACGCGCGTGCTCGATGTAGGCTGTGGCGATGGCGAGCTCCTGCACCTGCTTGCGCAGACAAAGTCGGTCGACGGACGCGGCGTGGAGCTTTCGCGCGAACGCGTCAATGCCTGCGTGACGCGCGGCCTCTCCGTCATACAGGGTGACGCCGACGTGGACCTCGACGATTATCCCGACCAGGCGTTCGACTATGCAATTTTGAGCTTAACGATCCAGGCGACGCGCTATCCCCAGAAAGTACTGGAAAATCTGTTGCGCATCGGGCGTCAGGCCATCGTGTCGTTCCCGAACTTTGGACATTGGCGGATCCGCACGCAGCTCCTATTCACCGGTCGCATGCCGCAGACAGAAAACCTACCCGAACCGTGGCACATGAGCCCAGACTCACACTTGTGCACCATCAAGGACTTCGCCGATCTGGTCGCGCTCGTCGACGCGGAAGTGGAGGCCGCGGTCGCCTTTAATTCGTGGGGCCGCAGGCTCCCCATCCGGCGCTCGCTTTCATTGCAGAACCTGTTCGGCGTGAAGGCGGTCTTTGTCTTGCGCAAACGCAACGGCGGTTGAGCGCGCCTAGAGCAAGATTCACGTTCTTGATGGAATCACTTGGACGCGACTTGCGCTTCCAAGTGAAACGATCAGGCTCTAGGCGCGGATCGGCGCGAAGTTGCGCAAAACGCGCCCTCTTGCCGGTTTGCCGATCGGTGCGACAACTTCCTTGCGCGCCTCCACGATAATGACGCCGGCAAAAGCAGGCGAAACATCCGCACCCATGCGCTCCCAAGCTGGAGCCGAGCGCAGCAGCATGCGCCGGCCAATAGGTGGAACGAAGAGTGCGCCTCCCCAATCAAAGGGCGTGAACAGTGCATCGAGCAGAAGGGGCTCGAGCTGGCGGCGGCTGTACGGCCGGCCTTGGCCAAATGGGGTATTGTCGAGCCTTGCCCACACGCCGCGCCGGTTGGGCACGATGAGCATTAGGCGTCCCTCTGGTGCGAGCACGCGCCACATCTCACGCAACAGCGAGTGGCACCGCTCCGCCACCTCCAAGCAATGCACAGCGAGCAGCCGGTCGACCGAGCCGTCGGGCAGCGGCAGCCGATCTTCCTCGACGAGAACGGAAAGCGTGCGCCCGTCACGCGGCCATACGACCGCGCCCTGGCTGTGGGGCATCAGCGCGCCAATGCGACGCGCCTCGCCGCGATACGAACCTAGATACGGCGAGGGAAAGCCAAGACCAATCAGGGTTGCCCCGTTCACTCTCCTCCAGCGCGCGCGGATGCGATGGATCAGCAGGCGGCGCACGACCTGGCCAAGCGGCGTCGCGTAGAATTCCTGTAGGTCGCTGACGTCGAGCTGCATGGGGTGCAAGCCTTGCGGCCTCTGCCGCCGCAACTCTCTACGATTGATGCCACAATTCAAGCACCCTTGGCAGATGCGTTGAATTTGCGTTGTCGCACCGTTAGATTCCGCCGGTGATCATAATCAAAAATGGTGGTATCGGCAGCATATGGAAAAACTTGATATTCTCCAGTTCGCTTGCCGATCCGATAACTATGGCGTGCTGATCCACGACGAGCCCGCCGGCGTCACCGCCGCAATCGATGCGCCCGACGCCGAGCCCATTCTCGCCAGGCTCGCAGAAAAAGGCTGGCGTCTTACACATCTCCTCATAACCCATCACCACGCCGACCATACCGCCGGGAATCTGCAGCTCAAGGAGGCCACTGGCTGCACGGTTATCGGCCCCAAGGCGGAAGCGAACCGCATACCGGGCATCGATCTGGGCGTTGGTGAGGGCGATATAATTGCGTTCGGGGAATTTGAGATCCGCGTGATCGAAACACCCGGCCATACCATAGGGCACGTCACCTATTGGATACCGGGCGCGAGCGTCGCCTTCGTCGGCGACACGCTGTTCGCAATGGGCTGCGGACGTATCTTCGAGGGCAATGCCAAAGTCATGTGGGCGTCACTGAATAAGCTGATGGCGCTCCCGCCCGAGACCGAGATTTACTGCGGTCATGAGTATACTGCGCCCAATGCCGCGTTCGCTTTGACCATCGATCCCGAGAACGCACAGCTCCAGAAGCGGGCTAAGGACGTAGCAGAGCAACGCTCCAAGGACCTTGCGACGTTGCCGACGCGGATCGATCTTGAGCTGGAGACCAACCCCTTCTTACGGCCCCATATCGCCGCAATCCGACAAAGGCTCGGCATGCAGCACGATCCCGATTGGCGCGTTTTCGCCGAGATCCGTGAACGAAAGAACAAGGCATGACCGCACTTTCCGCGGACGACGTCATTCGTTTTCTAGAGTTGCAACCGCATCCCGAACGCGGGCATTACCGCGAAACTTTCCGGGATGATCCCAGCGGGACTAACGGCAGGGCGGCTTCAACCGCAATCTATTTCCTTCTGTCCAAGGACGAGATTTCGCGCTGGCACCGTGTCGATGCCGCCGAGATTTGGCACTGGTATGCCGGCGCACCGCTCCTACTTTCCATCGCGCCACCCGATGGCATTGCCAAAAACACCCAACTCGGCCCTGACTTGGTCAATGACGAGCGGCCGCAAGCAGCGGTACCAAAAGGTCATTGGCAGCAGGCGCGCAGTTGTGGCGCGTGGACGCTGGTGGGGTGCACTGTTGCGCCCGGATTCACTTTCGAGGGGTTTGAATTGGCGGACGAGGACTTTGAGCCCGGCAACCCCGCGTAGAAATCGTCAGCTGTTGCGCACGCGGCGCAAAGTCCACTTTTCCACGACTAATAACGCATAGAGCTTCCACTCAACATATTGATAATTATGATTTTTTATGTATTCCTAGATACAGCGGCTCCCCTGTGCTTGCAGCGTCCACACGACTCATCAATAGGTGATCGTAGCACTTACAAATCACGGTTAGCGGGGGTTGCCGGAAATGATGCGCGAGTCCACTGGACCCTTATTGACGGCGGTATTCGTCGACTACGATAACGTCTATCTCTCCCTAAAGCGGAAGAACGAGGACGCAGCTAAGCGCTTCTCCAAGGACGCTGGCTTGTGGATCAGAGAGATCGAGAACGGCGGCCTTATCTCACCAACGAACACACCAACGATTTCGACCCCGCGACGGATCGTGCTGAACCGCTGCTATGGCAATCCCGTGCCACGGCGGAACACCAGCGACAATTCCACCGACATGAGTTCATTCCCCTTCGTGCGCCACCACTTCCTGCGCTCAGGGTTCGAAGTGATCGATTGTCCGCCGCTGACGGCTCAGCTGAAAAACTCCGCCGATATCCGGATGGTCATGGACATCCGCGACCTCCTTTCGCACGATACCTATTTCGATGAGTTCATCATTCTGTCGGGCGATGCCGACTTCACGCCGGTGCTACACCGTTTGCGCTCACATGCGCGCCGCACCGTGATCTACGCTACCGACAATACAGCCGCGCCTTACACGGCAATCTGCGACGGAGAAGTGCGCGAAAACGACTTACTCGCGCTCCTGCGGCCGCGCCTGCAAGCCAAGGCCGCGCCACAGCAGGTCAGCGAGCAGCCAGCGCTGCCGAGCGCGGCGACGATCGAGACGACACGCCAGCAGATCATGAGCGAGGTGGTCTCGGCCGTACGTGCTGCCGGGCAGCCCGTGCCGCTCGAGGCGCTCGCCGACCGCGCGGTGCGCCTTTTGGGTCACGACAAGACAGTTGGCTCTGGCTGGGGGGGCGCGGGTAACTTCCGTGATCTTCTCGCCAGGGGGCTCCCGAGAGAGATTCGCCTCAGCGACCAGCCGCCTTATTACGTCTTCGACGCCTCCCGGGCGCCGCTGGGAGAGACCAAACCCACAGATACGCGAACGCCGGACCCTGTCCGTGCCGAAGCGCCGCGCCAAGCGCAGGCGGAAAATCCACCGCGGCATGTGCTGGCACCCCTTCTCGGCAGCACACCTTCAGCTCAGCGTCCCGCCACTTCACCACCTGGCCACACAGCCCAGGTGGCGCGCGGTCCGCTGGCCCCGGCCCAGCCTGATGCCCTCTCGGGCCAACCGGGGCGTCCTCGTTCCGAGCCGCCGCGCGCTCAGCAGCCTCAACAGCAGTCGCGGACGTCTCCGCCGCCACGAGGCGAGGGACCGACAGCCATTCAGCAATCGATCGCGCGCATCCATGAGGCATGCCAAGCACCAACGCTTTCGCCGCCGGACTACCGCGCCCTGTTCGATGTCATGGCCCAGGAAATCAGTGCCAACGGGCTGGCGGGCTCGCAGACGCTCGCCAACATTGTCAAGCGGGCGCAAGACTTCGGCATCGGGATTAGACGCGACGACGCGCGCTTCGTTCTCGACGTCGTCAGTGAGGCCGACCCTTGGTTCGACCAGGGCGCCTCAGCAAGCCTCTTCGCGAGCCGCTTCCGCAACTTCGTCGTTGCGCGATGCCGCAGCCAGGGTCTCAACCTGTCAGCGAGCGAGCTCGACCTAATCGAGGCATGGTTTGCTGGCCCAACACCGGAATCGCAACGCAGCACCACAGCGCCCTCCTATGCACCCGGACAAGCGCCAGTACCGCAGCAGCAGCCCGCACCTACGCGGAGACGGCAAGAGCGGAGGTGCGCTCCGGTCAATCATGGAGTCGAGCAGAGAGCGGCCAACGTGCTGCTGACCCCGACATGCCGGGCAGTGGCGAGATGGATGAATTTCCGCGCATCATTCGTACGCAGCTGCGGGGCTAACCCCCTAAACACCGAGGATCTAAACTCGGCCTGAACGTGCGGCGGCACACTTTAAGAGTGCCGCCGCTTTTTTGTGCCGTTGTCAGGTGGCCATGTAGTGACCGCCGTTGATATCAAAGCAGGCCCCCGTGGCGAATCCCGCCTCATCCGCCGCCAGAAAGACGACCGCGCGCGCAATCTCTTCTGACTCGCCAAGCCGACCAACCGGGATCAGCGGGATAATCTTGGAGTCCAGCACCTCCTTGGGCATAGCGAGGAGCATTTCCGTGGCGATGTAGCCCGGTGCAATCGTGTTGACGGTGATACCCTTGACGGCGGACTCAAAGGCAAGCGCCTTGGTGAATCCATGCATACCGGCCTTGGCGGCAGAATAATTGGTCTGGCCCATCTGACCCTTGCGGCCGTTGATCGAAGAGATGTTGATGATGCGGCCGAATTTACGACTACGCATGCCCTCTATGACGAGACGGCACATGTTGAACACCGAATCCAGATCTGTGCGGATGACAATGTCCCACTGCTCCTTGGTCATGCGATGAAGCATGGCGTCACGCACGATGCCTGCATTGTTTACCAGCACGTCGACCGGCCCAAGGTCCTTCGTCACCTGCGCAACGCCCTGCTCACAAGCCGCATAATCGCCGACGTCCCATTTGTATACGGGAATGCCCGTATCAGCCTGGAACTGCTGCGCGGCGGCGTCATTGCCCGCGTAATTGGCGGCAACCCGGTATCCGCAATTTTTCAAGGCAATCGAAATCGCGTGGCCAATGCCACGCGTGCCTCCCGTCACGATGGCGACACGTGCCATGGAAGTCCTCCCTCAGTTTTGTTCATTGTTGATCGATAGGGTGAATAAGAAGGCCGCCAGCAGGGCCGGCGGCCGAATTGCATGAAGAGGCGCCCTCAAAGGCGCTCGACGCACATCGCGACGCCCATTCCACCACCAATGCATAGCGTGGTGAGACCCTTCTTAGCTTTGCTGCGCCTCATTTCGTGAAGCAGCGTCGTAAGCACGCGCGCTCCCGAGGCACCAATCGGATGGCCGAGCGCGATGGCGCCGCCGTTGACGTTGACCCGGTCCGTGTCCCAGCCAAGTCCCTTATTGACCGCACATGCCTGCGCCGCAAAGGCTTCGTTGGCTTCTACGAGATCGAGATCTTTGACCGTCCACTGGGCCTTCTCCAGCGCCTTCTTCGAAGCTGGAATAGGCCCCGTACCCATGATCGAGGGATCGACACCGGCGTGCGCCCAAGAGACAATGCGGGCCAAGGGTTCGATCCCACGCTTCTTGGCCTCCTTCAGCGTCATGAGCACAACGACTGCCGCGCCATCGTTAAGTCCAGAAGCATTGCCGGCGGTCACCGTTCCATCCTTCTCGAACGCGGCGCGCAGCTTTGCGACGCTTTCAATGGTCGCGCCGTCGCGGATGTACTCGTCCTCGGAAACGATAATGTCACCTTTGCGCGTCTTGATCGTTACAGGCACGATTTCGTCCTTGAACTTTCCGGCCTTCCTGGCCGCCTCCGCCTTGTTCTGCGAGGCTACCGCAAACAGATCCTGCTCCTCACGAGTGATCTGCCATTGGCGCGCGACGTTCTCCGCTGTTGTGCCCATGTGGTAGCCGTTGAATGCATCCCAAAGGCCATCCGAAACCATGGTGTCGATCATCTTGAGATCGCCCATCTTCACGCCGTCGCGCAGGTGTGCGGCGTGCTTGGACTGGCTCATGCTCTCCTGCCCGCCTGCGACAACGATCGAGGAAGAGCCCGTCTGAATCTGCTGCATGCCGAGCGCGACCGCCCTGAGCGCCGATCCACAAACTTGGTTAACGCCCCAGGCCGGTGCATCGACGGGGACGCCTGCCGCGATGGAGGCCTGCCGGGCCGGGTTCTGCCCCTGGCCTGCTGTTAGAACCTGGCCGAGTATCACTTCGCAAACGTCGCCGGGTGCGACACCGGCACGCTCCAAGGCCTCTTTGATAACGACCTTTCCCAGCTCGTGCGCTGGAAGGCGCGCCAAAGAGCCGTTAAACGAGCCAATCGGCGTTCGTACCGCACTGGCAATGACAATGGTTTCCTTATCCTGGCTCATTATTGGCGCCTCCTCGAGCGCTGGTCTTTGTCAGATTGCGTCGCCGCAGGTGGGAACAACCGTCTGCCCACTTCCTCTAGAGACTCTGGAGAGCGCGCTACGGCCTATTTTTCGCGGCACGATAGCAGCACCGCCTTCCCTGCCGCAATTGCGACATCTGGTCGAGAGACGACCGTCATAAACGTCTGGAACCCTAGGCTCCCTGTGTGTTACGCTGATGCAGTGCAGAAAAAGTGCCTTCGAATGGCCCCCCAATGCTGAACAAACCTGACGCCCCAGGCGATAAAAAAGAAGCGGTTGTCATCAAGAAGTATGCCAACCGGCGCCTGTACAACACCGAGACGAGTACCTACGTGACGCTCGACGACCTGGCGGCGATGGTACGCTCCGACCGTGACTTCGTGGTCTACGATGCCAAGTCAGGCGACGACCTCACGCACTCGGTTCTAACGCAGATCATTGTCGACCAGGAAACCCGCCAAGGCGGGCAGACCTTGCTTCCGGTTCCGTTCCTGCGCCAACTCATCCGGTTCTATGACGACAGTATCGGACGCATGGTCCCTGGCTACTTACAGTTCAGCCTTGAGAACCTCGCCAAGCAGCAGGAAAGGCTGCGTTCGCAGTTTGCAAATGTCTTTGCCAATCCAACCGCAGCATTCGATGTCTACCAGGACCTTGCTCGCAATAACATGGCGATGTTCGAGAAGGCATTGTCCATGTGGACCCCGTTTAGCGGACAGGACGCAGATGCCGCGCAAGAAGGACAGCCGGGTGCCGAAAATGGTGAGCCCCGCAAAGAACCCGACGAGATCAACGCGCTCAAGTCTCAGCTCGCGAACATGCAGCAGAAGATCGACAAGCTGTCAGAAGATCGCGACGACTAGATCGACGCTGTGTTCTTTGATCCGCAGCGTCACAGCACACCCCTGCCGCCCAGCGCGAATTTTCGGGTGCCCACCATTGGGTGCGCTGGCTCAGTCAGGCTAAGACACCAACAACCTATTGAAGAACACACGGGTGCATTCGCCAAATGCGCTCAAAATAGGCATCAACCGTGGGTCGAAGCCAACGGCGAGTTGGCGAGGGGCCAAATTCTCTGAGCCATCAGATTGTGCCTGAAACGCCTAGAGCAAGATCGCTACACTTGGACGCTATTAGCGCTTCCAAGTGTAACGATCTTGCTCTAGCCGCCGTGGCCGAACGTGAGATCACGCCGGGCGACCCGAATCCCGATCGTGTAACCGGCCACCACGTCGATCAAGGCGGCGACCATGATCATGAAGAACACGGAGTTGGCAGCCAGTGGCGTTATCAAAAACTCGATAAGGCAGGCAACGAACACAAGCATCGATAGACCGTGGTCGATCAGCGACGCTGTCGACGTATAAGTCGCCTTCACGATCTCGATGAACAACATGATGAATGTCAATAGAACGATGAAGTCCCCCCAAGTGAACTTCAAAACGCCACCGCTCGGCAGCTTGATCTCGGGCAACAAGAGCTTGCTGAGGATTTCAGGGCCAAGCAGCGCCACGAGCACGTTATAGAGAATGAGCACGACGATGATGAGCGGAATGGACCTGAGCGACATAGGATAATCCTTTTCCAACCGGCCTTGGTCAGTTCAGTACGAAGGCCTTTTGCCACGACGGGCTTGGTGCTGCAACGTACGATGCCGTGTGAACGTGGCGCGAGAAGGTCGGCCCTACGACTTAGACGTCGTTTTTCGCCGGGAGAATCTGCCGGCCGCGATACTTACCCGTCTTGAGATCGATATGGTGCGGGCGCCGCCGCTCACCCGACTCCTTGTCCTCAACATAGGTCGGAGCCTTGAGCGCATCATGCGAGCGACGCATACCGCCCTTTGACACCGTTACTTTCTTTCTCGGAACAGCCATCTGTCATAACTCCGTTTATCGGCACAGCCCCAGACCAGCCAAAACCGGCTAGACCGCGCCTTCTACCCACCGGGGCATAGGACCTAACGGTCGCACATGCCCCAAACAATTGCCCCGGCGCGGACCACCGGACCGGGGCTCGTATCCGGCGCCTTATAGCCAAAATGCAAGCGAACTGCCAAGGCCATGTCGTCGCTAGCCCCGCGGGGACTGAATACAGTTCACCGCCCAGGGGGAGCGCACCGCAAGCCGCTGGATCCGGCGGGCGCGCCGCGATGTCCAGGGCCCCGGATTGCTTGCATCCCGCCTGACCGGGTTGGGCAGCGCTACGGCGAGCAGCGCCGCCTGGCGCAACGTGAGGCGCTTTGCCGACCTCTTGAAGTGAGCCCGCGCCGCAGCCTCCGCCCCGAAGACGCCCTGGTCCCACTCGGCAATATTGAGATAAACCTCCAAGATCCGCCGCTTGGACCACACCAGCTCGATGGCGAACGTTACCGGCACCTCAATGGCCTTGCGCACATAGCTCTTCGAAGGCCATAGGAACAGATTCTTCGAAACCTGCATGGTGATCGTGCTCGCCCCCCGCGGCGTGCCGCCGGACGCCCGCTTGATAGCGCTGAGCACCTCGGCGAAATCGATGCCCCAGTGGCTGCAGAAGCGGCCATCCTCCGACATGATGACTGCACGGTGGAGATTGGGTGAAATGTCGTCAAGAGGTACCCATTTCTGCGTCACACGTGTTCCGCCGAGCTGCTCCAGCAGCATCAGGTTCGAGAACGGCGGATTGACAAATCGATAGACGACGATCAGGAGCATCACGACGCTGAACCACGCGGCGAAAACGATCGCCCCGACTTTGGCTGCGCGGACCCCGATATCCTTGACGCGCCGCCCATCCCAACCGGCGAGCAAGCGCTGAGCCCATGCTTGGATACGGTCCCTCGTCCCTGGCGGCGCATCGCTCGCGGGCACCGCTTTCTCAAGAGTTTTGCCTAAAGCCTCGAATGCGGGCTGCTGCCCCAACAGTGGTGCTTCGGCAGGACGAATGGGTTCGCTGGCCGGGCTGGACGGCGCGGGCTTGCCCGTTGTGTGGTCAATCGTCTTCTCAGTTGGCGGATCGGACTTATCCATACTGTCCTTACAGCCCCCCAGTGCTATATGCGGCGCCAGCCCTCGCACCGTAGCCGCCCGCTTGATGCCGAGGCGTCCGGCCCACTAGGTAATCCGCGAATGGAATTTGTGCAAAGACTTGAGGCCGCAGCCCGGCGCACCGAGGACCACCTGAGGGCCTTGTTGGACAAATGCGGGCCGGCTGCCAACGGACGCCTCGGCGACGCCATGCAATACGCTGCTCTTGCCGGCGGCAAGCGGTTTCGCCCCTTCCTTGTGATTGAGAGCGCTGCCCTGTTCGGGGTGGAAGAGCGAATGGCACTCGATGCCGCCGCCGCCATTGAATGCGTCCACTGCTACTCGCTCGTACATGATGACCTGCCCTGCATGGACGACGACAACTTGCGGCGTGGCCAACCCACGGTCCACAAGGCCTACGACGAATGGACGGCGATCCTAACCGGCGACGCGCTGTTAACATTGGCCTTCGAGATCCTTGCGCGACCATCCGGGCAGCGCGATGCAAACGTTCACGTGGACCTCGTCCGTGCACTCGCCAAGGCGGCGGGCGGACGGGGAATGGTTGACGGGCAAATGTTGGATCTCGAAGCAGAGAAACTCGGCACACCAGCAACTCCAACGATCTATCACATACGAAAACTGCACGCACTCAAGACCGGAGCGCTCATCGCGTGTGCCTGCGAAGCGGGCGCTATTCTCGGCCGGGCAACAGCCATCGACCGTGCGGCGTTGCGGCGCTATGGCGAGCACCTCGGCTTCGCCTTCCAGATTGCCGACGACCTGCTCGACGCAGAAGGCGATAGCGAGATCGTCGGCAAGGAGACGGGCAAGGACAATGCGCGCGGCAAAGCCACCCTGGTCACGCTCCTCGGCGTAGACAATGCGCGCGCGTGCCTTGAGGAAGCAGAGCGAGACGCCGTCAAATCATTACACTTGTTTGGTGGACGCGCCGCAACGCTAATCGAAGCTGCACGCTTCGCTGCCCAGCGCACGCGCTAGAAAAGCTAATGGGCTGAGGGCACTCACAACACATAATGGTGCGAGCGCCCCCAGCCCTCATCCGGCGACCCTAGCCACCGGAAACCAAAACCAGCCGCTTATGCCCGCTGGAACCCTATGGAACTGGGTATCAGTAGCTAACGTCAAAATTTAGACCGTCCGGCCCGGTGTTGAACGCCAGTCACACAGAGAGGCATCCCCACGAGCGACCTCGCTGCGGATCGATCACTTCTGCCACGCTAGTAACCGGTTAGGGGTGAGAGCGGCGGCACGAAGGTCGCATCAGGGCAACGCGAACTAGATAGACCCACCCGGTCCTTTTTGTGCGTCGCGTGGATCGCCGGACTCAGGCTTCTTATGCTCGAAGATTTTTCCCGTCCTGGCTCTAGCACCCGCGACCTGGCTTCCTGTGAGCCTGCACTCCTTGTTTTTATCAAGAAGCACAAAAGCCCGATTGGGCTTGTCAACAAACTCGGCCCGCGTCAGCTTTCCATCGCCGTTTGCATCGTAGTGGCCAAGACCAACCGTCTGGAACATCCTGTCGATGCTAACAATCTTCCCATACTCCGCAGTGTCGACAATGCCATCGCGGTTGGCATCGGCCTCATCGAACAACTCTCCTGCATACGCTTTCCATTCTTCGCATGTGACAACATTGTCGCGGTTACGGTCCCAGCTCCCCGCCGCCGTAAGAAAGACCGAGTCGACATCGCCAACTGACGAGCCCGAACAGCCGCCGAGCAGCAAGACAAGCGCAGCGACCGTGCAAACCTGGCTCCAACGCTGCCGTGAGATCATTGATACTATCATTGGCTTTCCTCGAAGGCGCGGGCGGCGCATATCCTTAGGCCGAGTCCTTATGATGCTCCAGGCCGGCAGAAGCTGGGCCAAAGCGCCGCTCTATGTAGTCTTCCACGATTCTCTTGAACTCAGCGGCGATATTTGGGCCGCGCAGTGTCATCGCCTTTTTTCCGTCGATGAACACCGGGGCAGCGGGGGTCTCGCCTGTGCCGGGAAGCGAAATACCGATGTCGGCGCGCTTCGACTCGCCAGGACCGTTCACAATGCAGCCCATCACTGCGAAACTCAGATCCTCGACGCCGGGGTATTTCTGGCTCCACTCGGGAATGCGCTCACGAATCATGTCTTGCACGTCGCCGGCAAGTTCCTGAAACACCGTTGACGTCGTACGTCCGCAGCCAGGGCATGCCGCTACGACGGGAACGAACGATCTCAGGCCCATGCTCTGCAAGATCTCTTGGGCGACCTTGACCTCAAGCGTTCGGTCGCCGCCAGCTTCAGGCGTGAGGGAGACGCGAATGGTGTCGCCGATACCCAATTGTAACAATAGGCCGATACCGGCGGCTGACGCTACGATGCCTTTGGAACCCATGCCGGCCTCTGTAAGGCCAACATGCAGCGCATAGCGACAGCGCTCAGCAAGCTTGGCATATACGCTGACGAGATCCTGCACCGCAGAGACTTTGGCCGAGAGAATGATCTTATCGGAACCCAGGCCCAGCTCTTCGGCGCGCTCAGCCGATAGGAGCGCCGATTGGACGATGGCTTCGTGCATCACGGCGCGCGCATTCTGTGGCGAGCGGCATGCAGCATTCTCATCCATCAAGCGCGTCAGTAGCTCTTGGTCCAGCGAGCCCCAGTTGACACCAATTCTTATGGGCTTGTTCCACCGTATGGCGATTTCGATGATCTCGCCGAACTGGCGATCCTTCTTATCCTTGAAACCAACATTGCCCGGGTTGATGCGATATTTGTCGAGTGCTTCAGCGGCGGCTGGGTTCTCACCCAACAGCGTGTGACCGATGTAGTGGAAGTCGCCAACGAGCGGCACCGTTACACCGAGCCGCACGAGACGATCGCGAATATGCGGCACTGCTTTGGCCGCCTCGTCACGATCAACGGTGATGCGCACGAGCTCTGAACCAGCACGCGCCAACGCCGCCACCTGCTCGACCGTCGCCTCAACGTCGGCCGTGTCGGTGTTCGTCATCGATTGAACGACGATCGGCGCGCCGCCGCCGACGGCCACGTCTGCAACAGTGACGCGATGCGTTCGCCGCCGCGGGGCAATTAGATCCGTAGTGAGACCTTGCATAGTCCTTCGTCTCAGCAATTTCTTCTATTGCTTAACTAATCCACCGCCCCGCCGCTGGCCAGAGCTTGGCGCCTAATTGGCGTCATTGGCGCCCTTTCAGAGCCGCCATTGTTAAGGAAATGCCCGCCACGATTGACATGACGATGACAATGGAGGGGCCTCCAGGCGAATCGAGTGTCGCCGAAAGCCACAGGCCGGCAATGACACTTCCCACCGCAATCAGCGCCGTCAGCACCACCATGCGTTCTGGCGTACCTGCCAATGGCCGTGCCGCCACGGCCGGCACAACGAGGAAAGCCATCACCAAAAGAATGCCGACAATCTTCATCGCAACCGCAATCACAACGGCCAAGAGAATGGTGAACACGGCCAGCACGCGGTCGCGATCTACGCCTTCGGCCGCAGCCAGTTCCTCGTGAATCGCAAGGCGCAGGAGCGGCTGCCAAAGCCAAGCCACAACCGCGAGGACGACGGCGCCTCCAGCGAAGATCCAGACGATGTCCTCTCGGGCAATCGCGAAAACGTCGCCAAAGAGGAAACCCATCAGATCGACTGGCGGCCCGCCGATCATCGAGACCGCGATGACACCGGCGGCAAGTGCGGCGTGATGCAAGAGCCCAAGAATGGAATCCAGAGCGACGGCCTTCTGGCGCGAGAACCACAGGAGCAGGCACGCAATGATGATCGCAATGAGCATGACGCCAAGCGTCAAATTCATTTGCAGCGCAAGACCGAGTGCCACACCAATCAGTCCCGCCTGTGCAACGGTCTCACCGAAATAGGCCATGCGTTGCCAGACGACGAAACAGCCCAGTGGAGCTGCCACGATGGCGAGCCCCAGCCCGGCGACCAGCGCGCGAACCATGAACGGCTCAAGCACGCGAACCCCCTTGAGCGCCAGGATCCTCTCCGGCACTATCGTGGGCGGGATGCGTGTGCCCGGCAATGTCATGGCTGTGGTCGTGATGATGGCGATAGACCGCCAAGGCGCGCGCCGCCTGGGCACCAAACAGGCGTACGTAAGCGGGATGTTGCGCGACGGTGTCGGGCACGCCAGAGCAGCAGACGTGCCGATTGAGACAGATGACCCTATCGCTCTTCGCCATAACGATATGCAGATCGTGCGAGACAAGCAGCACACCGAAGCCGTGATGATCGCGCAGACGCCCGATCAGATTGTAAAGCTCGGCTTCGCCCGTGTAGTCGACGCCTTGCACCGGCTCATCTAGCACCAATAAATTTGGCGCGCGCAGCAGCGCTCGGGCCAGCACAACACGTTGCAACTCCCCGCCCGACAGTTCGGTGAGCTGCTGATCGCGCGTGTAGCTTGCATCAACATCTGAAAGGATTGCACTGATGCGCTCGCGCGGCTCGTTACCACCGATCCTCAAGAACCGCTCAACCGTCAGGGGGATCACCGAATCAACGTCGAAACGCTGCGGTACGTACCCGATGCGCAGATCCTTGCGCCGGTGTACTTCGCCGCGATCTGGTTTCTCCAGGCCAAGCAACACACGCACGAGTGTTGTCTTGCCAGCGCCGTTAGGGGCCAATGAGCGTTACAATTTCGCCCTCGCGAATGTCGAGATCGACATCGATCAGCAAGTCACGGCCGTTGCGGGAAATGCCAAGCCCGCGCGCAGATATGAGCGAATTTGGATCGAAAGGGGTATTGGATTTTTGCCGCGCAACTGATCGGCAACTCCGGTCATCGCCTTGAACGCTGGGAGTGGCCATGCGCTCCCTCAGCGCCGGGCGACTTTCGCCCTTCCCGTTCGGCCATGAGCTACGTTAGTCCTTCTTTGATGCGCAGTTGCGGCAAGTGCCCAAGACCTCGACAAATCTGACCCGCGGCTGGAACGACGCGCCCTCAGAGACACGGTCAATGGTCTCGAAGATACCTTCGGAGTCGACTTCGGCAACTGCATTACACTTTTCGCAAGAGAGGACAATTGGCCGGCGACCGGGAGTATGATCCAACCTGCGGCAAGCGAAATAGGCGTTCTTGCTCTCCAGACGGTGGATGACACCCGCCTCCAGCAGAGCGTCGATCGCCCGGTAAACCGAGATCGGCGCTAAGCGGGTACCCTTTTCGGCCAAGCGCGCAAGGACGTCATACGCACCGACCGAGTTATGAGTTGCCGCAATCTCCTCAAACACTTCCCGACGAAGCTTAGTGAATCGCAGATTCTTCTCGTCAAATGCTTGGCAGGCCCTCTCAACAGATTTGGCCAGACGCCGTTCGCTTAGAATTCCCGAGCTAGGAAACAGGTTTTTAGCTATGCCCTCGGTCATTTTCCTTCCTGAGCTTTTATGTTTTTCCAAGCTTACACCACCACTTGCCTGGAGCCTAACGCGGCTGCTTGAGGGGCAATCCGGGTCATCCTTCCTGACAGTGACCTTCTTGAGTATGAGGCGCGCGCCTTCCCTTTTCTGCCACCATCATATGGTTCCTAGCCCGCTGAAGAACAAATGGTGAAGCGCGCTCGTGCCACAAGCAGGCGCGTTCTAACGACGTTACTCGAAGAAATCATAAGCGAAACGATGCGCCCCATTCCTGCGTACATCATCGCGGCCCGCCGGACCGCGATAGGCCGTATCGGTGGTCTCCACAAGAGCCGGCGTCTTGAGGACCTGTGCGCGCCGGTCATTGCCGCAGCCTTGCGCGACAGTGGTCTTGAGCCCGCACAAATTGAGGACATCATTATTGGAAATGCCTCCGAAGGAGGCAATCCGGCCCGTCTCATCGCGCTCGCTGCCGGCCTGCCGGAGACGGCCTCCGCCTCGACCATCGACCGCCAGTGCGGGTCCGGGCTCGATGCCATTTTGGCAGCCATTCGCATCGTCGCCGCCGGTGAGGTCGATATCGTTGTCGCTGGTGGCGCGGAAGCGATTTCGATGGCGCCTTGGCGGATCGCCAAGCCGAGTAGCATCTACCAGACACCGCATTTTACGCGCTTGCAGTCAGTGTTTGACGAGCAAGGTGATGGGCCACCTCTGGTCGAAGCCGCCGAAGCGCTTTGGTCCCGGCTTGGTATCAATCGCGCGCAGCAAGACGCCTACGCGCTGCGCTCGCACCTCAAAGCGGAGGCCGCCCGACGCGCAAAGCGGTTCATCAACGAGATTGTGCCGATGCGCGCCAATCCTGAGGAGACGCGCGACCAGAGCGCTATCGAGCCCGACCTCAAAGACCTTTCTCAGCTGGCGCCTTACTTGCCGCCGGACGGTACGCTGACCCCGGGGAACACAAGCGCTATGCATGACGGTGCCGCGTTTGCCATTGTCGTGTCGCAACCCGTTTGGGAATCGCTTGCAAAGCCACGCGCGCTGCGCCTCGTCGCCAGCACGGCTCAAGGCGTGAGGCCCGATAACGAGCCGTCGGCCCCCATCGAAGCAATGAAGAAGCTCAAAGAGCGCCTTAACGGTTACGCTCCGGCAGACATCGGCGTTTTCGAAATGAGCGAATCCTCGGCGGCGCAGGCCATCGCATTGGCCCAGAGCCTCGACATCGATGAGGATCTCGTCAACCCAGACGGCGGCGCTATCGCACGCGGCCATCCGTTCGGCGCCGCAAGCGCAGTGCTCGTTACACGCCTCTTCACACGCATGGTCCGCGGCAAAGACAATAACGGTCCCGAGCTTGGCGTGGCGACACTTGGCGTCTTCGGCGGCATGGGGCTCGCAGCGCTTTTTGAGTCCGTTTAGCGCCCAGCACTCGTCGTGTCGCACCGCGCAAGCCCCGCACGTTTGATTAAATCCTCTCCATGCGCATGTGATTGCCTCATTGCAGCCCCGATGCGGCCAGGTGGTGTGATCATCTTGCACCTTGTGGTGGCTCGCGCGCCGCATAGGCAAATCGCAAAATGCCTGCGTAAGGTGAACGTGCTTCGGGAATCGGCAAAAAAGCGCCGTTTCCCAATGACCAAGCCAGGTGGAGGAAGGGCGAATGGACGTCGTGCAAGGGGTCAGCAGCGTGTCGGTCGGTGCCGCATCGCTTGGTGATTGGTTCAGCTTGCACTGGAAAGACGTGCTCACCTACACCGGGCTGATCCTGCTTGGGTGGTTCGTCGTCACTAAGCTGGGAAAGCCCGTCTGGCGAAAAATCGAAGAAACAATGCTCTCCAATTGGCGTCTCGCGCTGCTCGGCGCGACCGGCGTGGTCCTATCGCTAGCCTCCGGGTGGACCACGTGGGACGGCATGCGCAATTTCACGCAAGAGCCGCTGCTGTCCTTCATGATCACATTCGGCATCCAAGGCGTGATGCTGATCGCCGCCTGGCTCATCGGTGAGACCTTCGCCACCGGCATGGCCGTGCAAAGCGCCGGGGCACCGCGCAGCATCAACAGGGGCGTACAAGCGGTCCTTGGCAGTATTGCCGGCGTTCTGCTTTTTCTCGCGCTCTTGGCCATTATCCTACAAAGCACGGGCAGTATCGATCTGCGGGAAACCACCGCGTCAGACCTAAGCTGGGGCAACTTCGGTGACAAGTTGCTCATCGCTGCCGCCGGCCTGCTGATTATCGCGCTCGTTGTCGTCTACGCGACAAGCGACATCGTCAAACCTTATCTGCAAGGCTCCCGCGTCATACTCAAGAACGCGGTGCTTTGGTTGATGTTCCTCGCCTGCATGACAACGTCGGTGTTCTTCTCATTCGATTCGTTATTCTCGGCGATCTTCCCTCCCTCAGAGCGCATACGTGCCGCCGACTTGCGTGCGCAAAATCAGGTGGCCGGCATCGTCGCTGACATTGGCCAGACCATCGAGAAGCGCAGGATTGACGAAGCCGAAGCGCTCTTCACGAGTCCGGGCTGGGATGCCTATGACGTACAGCTGACCAATCTCGCCACGGCCGCACAGGGGGCCGAAGGCGAGATCGAACGTTATTTTAGCGAACAGGTCGAAGGCAGAAACCGCACGGTTAAGGAGCAACAGGAGCGCATCGCGACGGCTCAGAGCAGCCAAGCAGGGCTCGCCAGCAAGAAGACGTCGCTCGTCGAAGAGAAGTCACGGCTCGCTGCCGAACGGCCTGAGCTTGCCGCTATCTACGCCGAAAAGAAGTCCGATCTTGACGCTAAGGCGCGCGATATCGACGCCAAGCGCGTGGAGGCCATGGCCGAGGACAAGGGCGTAGAGGGCACCGGCAAGGTCGGCAAGGGACCCATCTATCGCGAGCGCATGGCGGAGCTGTCAAAGCTTAGGGCCGCCTACAAGATTGCCGAGGAGCGCACCAACAATGCCAAGAAGCGCTTAAACACTGTGGAATCGCGGATCGCGCAGATCGACCGCCAACTCGCCATGATCGACGGCGATCTGGCCACCTTCCACGCTGAAGCGCAAACGGCAGAGCTGCGCATTCAACTCGCGCAAGGCAAGGGCGAGGAGGACGAGGCTCAACGTATCGATCCAGCACGGATTCTCGGTGACTTCGAAAAGGCGAAGGACGAATTTCGCCAGAAGCCCAACGTGGAGCACCTGGCCAATTTGCATCAGCAGTGCTCGCAGCTGCTCGGCGCTATGGCCAGCACCAAAGTCACCAAGGCCAAGATCGGCGGCATCGACTGTGACCCCAAGCAGGCGAGCGAAGCCTCCGCTATGATGTTTACGCTCAATACGGGCGCCAAGGCGTTCAACACAAACTGTGCCGGCGGCGAGCGCCTTGAGGCCAATAAGGGCGCCGATCAGCTCTTCGGCTTTGCGCGCAGGTGCCTTGTTGACTCGGGTTTGCCAAGCCAAGAGACGAGCGAGCTACGCACTCAGATCAACATCGCCGAACTCAACCGCGATGACAAAGCCCACCGTTTCGTCGTGACGTGGAACGCCTTCCAGGACGGCAACCGTCTCGCCTATCTCGCACTTGGAATCGCCGTCGCAATTGATTTGCTCGTCTTCATGTCGGGTCTATTCGGCGCCAACGCCGTGCGCTCGCCCCTGTCAGACGTGCCGAGTTTCAAAGCGCGCACGGCCCAGCAGCTCGAAGCGATCGTCGAGAATGCGTTGCTGCCCGATACCTTCGAGACGGCCCGGCTCACCTTGCAGTCGCTGCGTCCCATAACCAACGTCTCGGGCTTCATGGCCGAGGTGCGCCCCGAGCAGCTCGACCCGCATTCGGCCGGGCGCGTGCTCGCCGTGCTCAATGCCGGTGCCACGATCCACGCGGTCGAATACGATGAAGCGCGCCAGCGCTATCTCGTGCGCTCAGAACTCTTTGAATTACTCTCTGTGGTCGCAAAGAGGGCATTTGAAGCAAGCGACCATCACGTCAACTTGGCAGAGTTAGAAAAAATCGTTGTCGTGTCGCTACTTCCCGACCTTAGCCAGAACGCAGACACGGTGCTCCACTACATTCACCCGATCAGCGAGGATCGGGGCTTCACCGGCGAGATCAAGTTCGATGAGGTCATACCCGAGCACATCCGCGTCGTTCGCAGCACATTGAATGCCGGCGCAACCCTCAACCGCGTGCAACGGGCCGGAAAGGATGCCACGCACTACTTCGTGCATCGCGATTTTTATCGAACCCTGGCCGTTATTCGCGCACGCACGTTGATGAGCGACTATGGGCAAAAGCGAATTGAGCTGGCAACGCCAGAACCGACGTTCGGCGGCGCGCTCAATGAACCGTCGAAAGCGATCGAACACAAGCGCGATGACGATGGTGAGGCCGAACCGGCGGCGAGCCCGATAGATGCACTCGATGAAACGGCGTCAGCTGACCAAAAGGCTCAGTATCTCGCCGACCTTCTCGATGCTCTGCACGTTGATTTGGAGACTTACGAACATTTCTCCGGGCCGGCCTTCAGTGCAGCCGTGGCCGCGAACGAAGAGTTCTCCCGTGCTCGCAGGAGCAACCAGACGCTCGATAACGCGCTCGCAGCACGTGACGAGCAAGCGCGCGCGTCTCTCGAAAATGCTTTCTCGCTGAGGAATAGCCAATTGCGACCTGGTCAGGAGCGCAAGCGGCAGCTTCTCAGAGACGCCTACCAGGAGATAGCGAATTACTGGCCCGTACTGATGCTATTCCCGAACGGTCCCTACGAGGATGTTCTTAGGGCCCTGGTCGAAGAGCTGGAAACCGATGCCGGCGCCGGACGTCTGTCGGCGGAAGAGGACAGGCTCAACAAAGTTGCGCGCGCGCTTGTCGACGCGTTTAGGGGCAATGGCCGCGGCAGAGAATTCTCGTGGGACCGTTTGAAGGATGGTTTCCAACAAGCTTTGCATGGCAGCAATGCATTGCATGGCGGTGATACAGTCGTCACTTTCAACCGCGACAAGCGTACGAAGCAGTGATACGCGCCGTTCGTTTCGCTTTCCAGTCCACGGGTTGGTGATGCGGCCAGTAGAGCGCTTCTCTTTTCTGTCACGAGACAATCGCGTTTTCGCCACGCCGTGAGCCCGCTTCCGCCGTGCACTGAAGTTAGTGTCCTCCTCTATTCCCGAATGAGGAGCATTCTCAGCATGCCTATGATCCGCCATGCGGCCACCGCGCTCAGTCTGGCCGCACTGATGGCTTTCGCAACACTTCCCCCGCCCGCAACCGCCGCCGAAATCAAGCTCGACGCCGAGCTTGGCCAGTCCGTATTGCCGACGAAGAACGCAGGACACGTCTACTTGCGCTTAAGCCTCAAGAGCTTGGCCGCCGCTGATCGCGACCGGCGCACACCTGTTAATGTTGCGATCGTAATCGACCGATCCGGCTCCATGAGTGGCCCGCGCATTGCCGCCGCGAAGGAGGGCGCACGCGTGGCACTCGATCGGCTCTCCTCCGACGATACGCTAGCGCTGGTTTCCTACAACCATACTGTCGACGTGCTCAGTCCAGCCGCCCCCCTGGGGAGCTCGCGCGCAAAGTTGAAGCGTGCCATCAATGGGTTGCGATCCGGCGGCACAACCGCGCTTTATGACGGAGTCAAAGAAGGCGGCCGCCAGATCGAAGCCTTCCTTTCCGACAACAACGTCAATCGCGTCGTCCTGCTATCCGACGGTCTGGCCAATGTTGGACCGTCCTCGCCAAGAGACCTTGCAAGACTGGGCCGCAAGCTCGCCTCCAAGGGCATTTCTGTTAGCACCATTGGCCTTGGCCTCGACTACAACGAGGATCTGATGCAGCGGCTTGCCGCCGCCAGCGACGGCAACCACGTGTTCGTTGAGCGCCCGAGTGACTTGGCGGAGGTGTTCGACCGGGAGTTCGGCGATGCGCTTTCGGTCTCCGCCCGCGACATCACCATTATCATCGAATGCAAGCTTGGGTTTAAGCCCACACGCATTCTAGGCCGCGACGGCGAGATCGACGGCAACCGCATAACGGTGAAGCTCAACCAACTGCAAGCCGAGAACGAGCGCTACGTCGTTGTCGAGCTTGCCGCTCCTGAGAACCATAGTGAAGGCGACGCCGACGTGGCCGACGTTAAGGTCGAATACCTTGATCTCGACCGGGACGGCGCGCCGGCCCGCATCGAATCGCGACCGAGGGTGCGTTTTTCTTCAAATAAGGAGGAGGTCGACGACAGCCTCAACAAAACCGTCATGAGCCAGGTCACCGAGCAGATCGCAACCGAGCGGAGCGAAAAGGCGGTCAAGCTGCGCGACAAGGGCGACGTCGCCGGTGCACGCAAACTCTTGAATGACAACGCTGCCTATATCAAGCGGTCTTACGAGCGGTATGGCTCGGGGGCTTCGGCGGCACCAGCCGCTACGATTGGCATGCTCAATGAGCTTGAGAAAAAGAACCGGCAAGCGGCGCAAAGCCTCGACGCTGAAAGTTGGGCGCGCACACGCAAATCAATGCGCCAAGACCAGCACAAAGCCAAGGTACAACAAAGCTATTGGGTGAAGCTCAACCAACTGCAAGCCGAGAACGAGCGCTACGTCGTTGTCGAGCTTGCCGCTCCT
>PVMK01119548.1_pt1 | contig 29108 bp, 27 predicted proteins | sample 1853481 | NCBI WGS metagenome assembly PVMK01 (sample SAMN08533507, study PRJNA380276) | Marine sediment metagenome, whole genome shotgun sequencing project.
GTCAACCTTAAAAAGTGAGCAAATTAATTTGCGGGCAAACCCTTCCCAACGTGATCTTTTTGACCGGGCAGCAAAGGTATTGCACAAGAGCCGAACTGAATTCATGCTCGATGCAGCAACTGTCGCTGCACAGGAAATATTGCTTGATAGCAACGAGTTGTGCTGGACGAGGCAAAGTATTCTGCATTTGTGGAGATGCTGGACAGGCCTGTTGCTGAAAATACGGCTTTGATGAAACTGCTCAAAAAACCACCGTCATGGGAACGATAGTCGCATCCGAGCCTCTCGGCGCAAGCCATGACTTAATCGGATTTGATTGCGGTGAACCTTCTCTTAACCAGTGGCTGGCCGGGCGCGCTGACAAGAATGAAAAAACAGGTGCGTCCAGAACATATGTGCTGACGGATGATCAGCGTGTGATTGGATATTTCTCACTCGCAAACGGGCATGTTTCAAGAGCAATTGCACCGGGAGCCATCAGCAGGAACATGCCGGACCCCATTCCCGTAATAATCATGGGCCGTCTCGCAGTTCATATCAATTATCAACGCAAGGGCCTGGGAAGTGATTTATTGCGGGATGCATTTCTTCGTGCCAGGAAGGCTTCTGAAATCTCTGCCGCACGGGCGTTGTTGATTCACGCACTCAATGACAAGGCGAAGCGATTTTATCTGCATCACGGGTTTTTCGAGTCACCCGTTGACCCCTCACACTGATGCACTCGCTATATTGACCTGTAAGGCGCAGGTGCTCTACACGCGTGCTAAGCAGATGCGCCGGTCAAATTCACAGCCCTGGATTCATTGTTATCAACCTTGTCGATGCATCTGACCACCAGTTTATTCAATGAATCCTGGTTAAATGTTGTGATGTTGGACTTTTTAGAGTGATGCATCAATGCTGATAAGGCCGCTCCCAGCTCAGATGCAGCAAACGCGGCGCTTTGGCCATCTTTCATGACTTCAATGAAGTAAGGGTAAAACAGATGCCCGGTAATGCGCGCATCGCCACGGCCTACCTGGTATTTTCCGTTAATTGCAGGCTCAACTTGTGGATCACTGAATTCTTCCGCTATTTTAGTAGAATCCTTTGCATCCAGAGGAAGGTGTACCAGGTACTGTTTATTCTGATATTGATAACAGGTCAAAGACCCGCCGGTTGAGAAACCCAGCGCAAAGGTCATGCCCGGGGCCATGTGCGGATTATGGTTCTTGGTGAATCTTTCGGTGATGTTTAACAGCACCTCATCCGACTTTTCATCCGGAAAGATGTCTGTACCAAATTTTTCAATCAACTCGTCATCATTTAAACAAACAATAACGTCGTTATTACCCACACGTGGCTTGATAGAGTCAAAGCCAATACCGGTAGGCACTATGATTTGCGGTCCTAAATAACTGTTCAGATAACCCGGTGTGATGATCGGGATATCATCCGCCCTTCTGAACCTCTGCTTGATTTCATCATCCAGGGTGTCGATGGGCGGGTGCGGTGAAACCAATAAATACGTTCGGCCATAGGCATTGCCGTTATAACACTCACGCGGGCCCCAGATATTCGTGTGCACTTGAACGACGTTCACATCATTGAATATATGATTGTCAATTTCCTGCTGTGCGATTGATGACCGGTCTTCAGGTAAGATAATTTTAAATTGAATATCCACCTGCATTGCAGAATAAAGCGCCACCAGACCCAGAAAAACATTCGATGTATTGCCACCGGAATTAGGGGCCGAGACATCCTGCCTTGAAATGAAATATTCCGGGTGATCCTTCTCATCGAGCCTCAAATGAAACCCGTCCTTGTCTTTGGTCACCTGCTCAAGTGGGATCTTGTTATAACGAAACTCAGGAATATCCACAAACTTTTCGACGAAATAGTCATTCACCGGCACGCCGATTCCACGCATTTTGGGCATTAACAAACTCACAACACCATCCTTTTTATGCTTTCAACTACATTAAATTAGACTTTTCTAATATACAGTCTAGCCCAAACGCTTGAAAAAATTCAAAATATTTTTTTGACCTTTATAAAAAAAGTCTCATTCAACCTGGTTTAGTCAAATTGATGTTCACCTGGTTGCAGGTTCTGGTCAAAGATGGTTTTGAGTCCAGTAAATAACCGGTAATCAAAACCTGGCTTATAACACAGGGAGAGCAGAGAGAGTGGACATCCGTCCTGTCTTCAAAGACGGGTTTGAATCAATCGCGCTTTTTGGGGAAAGGGTGACTCAATAAGACCAGCACAGCGCGGTAATGATACCGGAAACGGGCAGTGCCCGGCAGGTGGGACGTTCTAATTAAAAGGCGCTTTCAATAATGGTGAATTTCGTAGCAACATCGCCAAAGTAAAGCGCCCGGTTGGCAGAAGCCACCAGGCGCAGGCGATGCCGCTCGGGGTCAGGGTGCGCTATGTCCAGGGACCAGATCAGACCATCGCTGCCAGTCGGTCGCATTTCAACGGGTTGCTGATCATCGGCTTCACCTTCAATCAGCGCCAGCAACACGCCATCGAGCGAATGTTCGGATTTCAACTCCAGTAACATCCGCCCATTTTCGAGCCATTCGAAGCGTAACGTCAGCTCAAAATCACCATTTTTCAAACCGCAAACGCCGCCGGCATGACGGCAGTTAGGCTTTTCGACCAGTTGGTAGCTTTGCCCGACCTCAGCCGCATGGGGCTTTTCACCCACCAGGGCATTAACGCCAAAATAAGCGACTAACGCCAGAATCGGTGCCATCAACATTGCGATCTTGAGGTGTCTGTCTTTCAGAAAATTCATATTTTTTCTTCTTCATTCAAAGTCAGTGCAATGGACAAATATCCCCTTCCGGTTCCGGTTCCGGTTCCGGAACAAACTGTAATTAACCAAGACGGGTCACCACCAGTTTGATACCGGAATCTTCCGAGTCTTTATTGATTTGGAAATTGAGTGAAAGCATCAATTCCAGCATCCTGAAGTTATTGGCCAATACCTGGCCCTCCATTATTTCCAGACCCCTGTTACGGGCAATTTCAATCAGTTTCTGCATCAGGAGACGAGCGATACCCTTGCCCTGCCATTTGTCTGAAACGACGATGGCAAATTCGCAGGTCCTTTTATCCGGATTTGTCATATAACGTGCAACACCAATTTCTTCTTCACCATCACTACCCTGGTAAATCGCAACCAGGGCCATCTCGTTGTGATAATCAATCTGGGTGAAGCGAACCAGCATTTCCAGGCTGAGTTCATGTATCGAATTCATGAAACGGAAGTACTTGGACTCAGCCGACAGGCCACGAATGAATGCCTGTTCAATTTCTGCATCCTCGGGCCGAATGGGTCTGATGACAATATCGGTGCCATCATTCAACTGCTCGTCACTGATAAGGTGAATGGGGTAAGGATGGATAGCCAGATGGTTGTAGGGGTCGGTAGACGGCTTTGGATAATCCACACGGATGCGCGCATCAACGGCCACTGCGCCATTTTCATCCATTATCAGGGGGTTGATGTCCATTTCCCGAATCCAGGGCAGTTCGCATGCCATATTGGAAACACACACCAGGATATCGATTAGCTGCTCCATATCGACTGCCGGCATGTTCCGAAAGCTGCCCAGCATTTTAGCTGCTTTTGTGCGGTCAATGAGATCCTGGGCCAGTCGCCGGTTAAGCGGCGGCAACGAGATAGCCGAGTCACCCATGATTTCCACATTGGTACCGCCACTGCCAAAACTGATGACCGGACCAAAAACTGGATCACGCACCATACCGATCATCAGTTCACGCGCATTCGGACTGCGATACATTTTTGCTATTGTCACACCGATAATCGTTGCTTCCGGGGCATTTTTCGATACCTGCTCCATCAGTTCACGGTATGCACCCCTCACCTCATGAGCGGAACCGATATCCAGCCTGACACCACCGGCTTCTGTTTTGTGTGAAATATCCGTGGACAACACTTTCATTGCGATTGGATAGCCAATATTCTCCGCAACCACCAGGGCCCCATTGGCCGTATGAACAACACCATTTTCCGCAGCTGGGATTTTAAATGCCTTCAATATGGCCATGGACTCCGGCTCTGTCAGAACTTTACGCCGATCTGTCAAAACGCCTTCGATAATGAGTCGGGCGCCCTCTCTGTCCGCTGTTTCCTGTCCACCGGTCAACCTGGCCGGCGTTTGCAACAATAAGCGCTGATTTCTGTTGTAGGTGCCGATAAACGAAAAGGCATCCACTGCATCTTCAAGCATGTTGAAATCAGGTATGCGGGCTTTATTGAGCGCTTGCCGGCCTTCTTCAACCTGCGCTCCCCCCATCCAGCTGGTCAAAATGGGTTTCTTGCTATTTTCTGCTGATTTGATTATTTCCTCGGCTACAAGCGTTGGTTCTGTCATGGCCTGGGGCGTCAGGATGACGATAGCACCATCCACATCCGGGTCAGCAAGACAAATGTCAACCGCTTCACTGTAACGCGCCGGAGGTGCATCACCGATAATGTCCACCGGATTGCCGTGGGACCAGACACCGGGCAGCACATCATTCAAAGCGGTGATGGTTTCCGGGCTCAATTTACTCAGCTCAATGCCCCTATCGGTCGCCCTGTCTGCTGCCATCACTCCGGGACCGCCACCATTGGTAATGATCACCAGGCGATCAGATGCCACCCTGTAATGCGAGCGGGACAGCACCTTGGCGGCCGCGAAAAGTTGTGAGACGCTTTCCACCCGCAGCACACCTGATCGTGAAAGAGCAGCCGAAAAAGTTTCATCGCTGCCCACCAGTGCACCGGTATGCGACATGGACGCCTCGGCACCTGCAGCATGACGGCCTACCTTTAATGCGATAACCGGCTTAATACGTGCAGCAGCACGCAGACTACTCATAAATCGCCGGGAGTCAGATATTCCTTCGATATAAAGCAGGATGCTCTTGGTCAGAGGGTCTGAGACCAGGTAATCAAGGTAGTCGCCAAAATCCAGATCGGCACCAATACCGGTGGAAACAACGGCGGAAAACCCAATGTCATTCACTTCCGCCCAGTCAAGAATAGCTGTACAGATAGCACCGGATTGCGATACCAGGGCCAGGTTACCGGACTTGGCGACACTATGACCAAAAGTGATGTTGAGATTTTTATCCGGCCGGATGAGGCCAAGACAGTTGGGGCCCATCAAACGAATGCCGTGGCGTTCAACCAATTGCGTTACCTGGTCTTCCAGCTTTCGACCTTTCTCTCCGGTTTCACGAAAACCCGCCGACAGTATCAGCATCATCTTGATGCCATGTTCACCGCATGCTTCCACGATGGCGGGGATGGTGCTGGCGGGTGTGGCAACGACCGCCAGGTCAACCGATTCGCCAACCTCACTCAGAGATTTAAAGGCCTTCTCCCCTTGCACCATTTCGTGCTTCGGGTTGATAGCAAAAATACGACCCTCAAAACCCGAGGAAAGCAGGTTGCGAAATACTACGCCACCAACAGAATTTTCCCTGTCACTGGCCCCAAAAAGTGCTATTTTTTCTGGTGTAAATAGCGATGTTAAATAGTGTGTGTCCATACCTGCATTATAACCTGAAAGACAGCCTAATTTAGCCTTCCCTGTCGCGCATAAATGTATTAAAATGACAATGAATTCAGGGAGAGGATTAACCATTGAGTACAGCATATATCAGTCACCCTGATTGCCACGCGCATGATACCGGTGAAGGGCATCCAGAGAGTGCGCTGCGGTTGTCAGCGATTGACGATCGATTCATCTTTTCCGGGCTTTGGGATTTCATCAGGGGTGTTGATGCCCCCGAAGTCACACAGACTCAACTGATGCGCGTGCATACCGCCAGGCACCTGGCAAACATGGATGCGGCGATGCCCCAACAGGGGTATGCGCGCCTTGATCCGGACACTGTAGTAAGCCCAGGCACCATGAAGGCAGCCAAACGGGCCGCTGGCGCAGTTGTATTGGCGGTCGACCTGTTGATGTCCGGTGAAATAGACAATGCCTTTTGCGCTGTACGCCCCCCGGGGCACCATGCAGAAAGCAACCGGGCATTGGGGTTTTGCATCTATAACAATATTGCTGTCGGTGCGGCCCACGCACTGGAAGAACATGGTTTGAAGAAAATTGCCATCGTTGATTTCGATGTGCACCAGGGTAATGGGACTGAAGATATTTTCATCGGCAATGATCGGGTGCTTTATTGTTCAATTTTTCAACACCCATTTTTCCCCTACACACCTCCGCCGGAGAATACTGAGCGTGTCATTTCCATTCCTCTTGAGGCGACCGCAAAGAGTGCCGAGTTTCGCAGCGCAGTAAGTGACCACTGGCTACCCGCGCTAGAGCAATTCCAGCCTGAAATGATATTCATCTCGGCAGGCTTTGACGCGCACCGGGATGATGATATGTCGTATGTCAGCCTGACCGATGCAGATTTCAAATGGGTAAGTGAGCAGATGGTTCACATGGCTGAGCGTTACGCTTCGGGAAGAATCATTTCAGTTTTAGAAGGCGGTTATGAGTTGCAAAGCCTCGCCAGATGCGTAGAAACGCATATGCGCGTGCTGATGGGTCTGAGCTGAACCGAATTCACAAGTTAAAGCTATTCACGTCACCAAAATAACCAATATCTAAGGAACCTCTGATTTCTTCGTTTTCCGTCATTCCGGCGTACGCCGGAATCCAGTAACCCACTGAATTATAAGCCCTGGATTCCGGATCTACGCTGCGCTTCGTCCGGAATGACGAATTAATCAGAGGTTCCCTAATTTCTAAGTAACCAAGTGGTGCAAATCAGCGTCTGATATTTAAAGTACATCAGGGACGCAAAAATTGAAAATAGCTGACACCTCCGCGCAAGACGTGACGATACAGGCAACATCAAAAACCAGGAAACGGTTATTGACCGGTGTTGCTTTACTGGGTTTTATTCTTCTGGCCTGGCTGGTAGTGCCGTCACTGCAGCGCTGGGCAGGCTCCAGCATTTCCGTACCCAAAGACCGTTTGCGTCTTGCACTGGTTACACGTGCAGACCTGGTACGGGATGTGTCAGTCCAGGGCCGTGTTGTAGCCTCTGTCAGTCCGTCATTGTTTGCGCCGGCAGTAGGCACCATCACCCTGTTGGTGGATGCGGGAGCCGTGGTTACCGAAGGCCAGTCGCTTGCACTGGTGGATAGTCCCGAATTACAAAACCAGCTTCAGCAAGAACAGGCCACCCTCGACGGGCTCAGCGTGGAACTGGACAGACAGCGTATTGAAACCAAGCAAAAGGCGCTGGATAACCGCAAGAATATTGATCTCACCAAGGTCACGCTGGTTGCCGCTGAGCGTGAACGCCGCCGCGCCGAAGCGGGTTTTAAAATTGAAGCCATCTCCGAAATTGATTTTGAAAAGACCAAGGATGACCTGCAGACCGCAAAACTGGCGCACGAACACGCGGTGGCTGATGCAAAACTGGATGACGAGCGACTCGCCTTTGAGCTGAAAACGCGTGAACTGCAGGTCGGGCGTCAATCACTGCTGGTGCAGGACTTTTTACGCCAGGTCGACGAACTGGATATGCGCTCGCCGGTCAACGGCATTGTCGGCAACCTGATGGTGGATCAAAAAGCAGCTGTTGCCCGCAACCAGGTGGTTATGGCTGTCGTTGACCTGTCAGCATTCGAAATTGAGGCACAGGTACCTGAAAGTTATGCAGACGACCTGGGCCTTGGAATGGATGCAGAAGTGCTGGTCGGGAACCAGCGATACCCTGCATCACTGGTTTCGGTCTCACCTGAAATCATCCAGAACCAGGTCACCACCCGGATTCGGTTTACCGGCGGTATGCCTCCCGGTTTAAGACAAAACCAGCGACTCACCACCCGCATCCTTATGGAAGAGAAGAAAAATGTGCTAACGCTGCAACGCGGCCAGTTCCTGGACAGCGGCGGAAGCCGGATCGCCTACGTACTGGATGATGACGTTGCCCATCGCCGCTCCATCGAGATTGGTGCACGCAGCCTGGCGGCCGTGGAAATCGTCAAAGGTCTGAATGAAGGTGAAGTCGTAGTGATATCAAGTATCGACCAGTTCCGCAGTGCAGATTCGGTACTGGTAACCAATTAAAGAAGAAAACAGGAGATAACCCATGCTCAGCATGCAAAACATATCTATGGTCTATCGCGCAGGTTTGGTTGAAACCCATGCCCTCAGGGAGTTTTCACTGGAAGTGGCAGAAGGTGATTTCGTTTCTGTGACCGGCCCGTCCGGTTCAGGAAAAACGACGTTTCTGAATATCGCCGGCCTGCTGGAACAGTTCACCGACGGGCGTTATGAACTGGATGGCCGTGATATATCCGGCCTATCGGATGCCGAGTCTTCCGCTGTACGCAACGAAAAAATTGGTTTTATATTCCAGAGCTTTAACTTGATTCCGGATCTCAACTTATTTGACAATATTGATGTGCCATTACGTTATCGCGGATTCAATGCCGCCGAACGCAAGCGCCGTATCGAAAAGGTACTGGAAACGGTCGGCCTGGCATCACGGATGAAACACCTGCCATCACAACTTTCGGGTGGTCAACAACAACGTGTCGCCATTGCCCGCGCACTTGCGGGAGAGCCCCGCTTCCTGTTGGCCGATGAGCCCACCGGTAATCTCGATTCACACATGGCCATGAGCGTCATGGAGCTGATATCGGAAATCAATAGCAACGGCACCACCATCATCATGGTGACCCACGACCCGGTACTGGCAGAGATGGCCAGCCGTAACGTGCACATACTTGACGGGCGGGTCAGCAACGGCCATGAGCAACCACAACTCGCAGAAGTAGCCACCGCTTAAAGGAGAGGTCCATGTTTTCCTATTACCTCAAACTCGGCTGGCTCAGCATCCGGCGTAACCCGTTTCTGAGTGCACTGATGATTGCCGCCATCGCGGTTGGCATCGGTGCAAGCATGACCATCATTACGGTCAATTACGTCATGTCGGGCAACCCGATACCACAAAAGTCAGACCAGTTATTTTACGTGCAACTCGACGGCTGGGACCCCATCAACCATGGCGATGATGATTACGAACTACCGGACCAGGTGACCTATCTTGACGCCATGGCCCTGATGAAAGCCGGCAAAGCCTATCGGCAGGTTGCCAGTAACCGTTCCAGCCTGGTGCTTGAACCACAGGGTGAGGGCGAAAGGCCTTTTTCTGTCAGCACCCGCAATACATGGGCGGATTTCTTCCCCATGTTTGAACTGCCCTTTATCTATGGCAGCGGTTGGGATGATTCAACTGACGATAACCTGGAAAAGGTTGTTGTACTCGGCAAGGAAATCAATGAACGGGTGTTTGGCGGTGAGAATTCGGTCGGCCGCAGCGTGCGCTTAAACGGCATGGACTTCCAGATCGTGGGTGTGATGGATGAGTACCTGCCAGTACCCAGATTTTATGACGTTACCACCGGCGCTTTTGATGAACCGGCAGAGATTTTCATTCCTTTCAACATAGCAGTGGAATATGAACTGTCCCGAAATGGCAATACAAGCTGCTGGAAATCCCCTGATGGCGATGGCTTCGAGGCCTTTCTGAACTCTGAGTGTGTATGGATTCAGTTCTGGGCAGAATTGAGAAACGATGAGGAGAAGCAGGACTACATGGCCTTTCTCAACGCCTACGCAGAACAGCAAAAAGAACTGGGCAGGTTCCCGAGGCCGATCAATAACCGGCTAAGCGACGTCATGGAATGGATGGAAAACCAGGAGGTCGTGGAAGAAGACGCCCGGGTAATGCTCGGCTTGTCACTGTTGTTCCTGGTGGTTTGTCTGCTCAACACCGTTGGTTTATTGCTGGCCAAATTCCTCGGTAAATCCGCTGATATCTCGCTACGCAGGGCACTTGGGGCATCGCGATCCAGCCTGTTTATACAGCACATGATCGAGTCCGGCATGATTGGTCTGGGCGGTGGTATTTTTGGCCTGGGCCTGACCTGGCTGGGCTTGCGCGGTATCGAGATGCTGTTTGGTGATTTCATCAAAAACCTGGTCGGTCTGGACGGGGTGATGGTTTTAGCCGCCATCGGTCTGGCCATCGTATCTGCACTTTTAGCCGGATTGTATCCCACCTGGCGGGCGTGCCGGATAACACCCGCCAGCCAACTGAAACTTCAATAGGGAAAAGAGCATGGAAATTGGACCCATTTGGCGCGCCATGATGCGCAACAAAACCGGCGCGATCCTGATTGCGCTGCAAATCGCCGTGACCATGGCCATCATGGTCAACGCCATCTCCATAATGCAGGAACGTGGTCGCATGATGTCACGACCCAGCGGTATTGATGAACATAACATCTTTGCCATATCCAGTGTCGGTTTTGCCGAGAATTTCAATGAACGTGTCACCATTGAAGAAGATCTCGCCGCATTGCGTTCAATGCCCGGGGTTGTAAATGCCACTCAGTCGAACTCAGTACCGCTGTCTGGCGGAGGCTGGAATATGGGTTTACAAACCGAACCCGGTGAGGGGATCGATGGACCAACCGTCGCAATTTATATGGTCGATGAGCACGCACTGGACACACTAGGGCTAAACCTTATAGCGGGTGAGAATTTCAGTGCTACAGACATTAGCTGGCGCGAACTCTCTGATACCGACTGGAACGACAAGGGTATTATCACCCGCGCCGCAGCTAAGGCACTGTTTCCAGATGACCCGGACAGCGCCCTGGGTAACACGGTGTACGTTGGTGACGACGAACCTGTCACCATCACCGGAATCATCGAGCAAATGCAGGCACCCTGGAATGGCTGGGAAGGTGTCGAACGTGTCATGCTGGCACCCTCCCACACCCTGTTCAAAGGCACGTATTACATTATCCGTGCCGAACCCGGCATGCGTGATAGCTTGATGCCACAAGTTGAAGAACTACTGGCTGAGCGCAACAAGGACCGTATCGTGCGTTCCATGCGCACCATGGATGAAATCCGGGAAAGAAGTTACAGCGGCGATGCCGCCATGATCAAGATTCTGACTTTTACCATCGTATTACTGATTGCAGTCACATCACTCGGCATTGTTGGCCTGGCCAGTTTCAGCGTCAACCGCAGAACCAAACAGATCGGAACAAGACGTGCGCTGGGCGCAAGTAAAACTGCCATCCTGCGTTATTTTATGACAGAGAATTTCATCATCAGTCTGCTGGGAGTTTTAATCGGTGCAGCCCTGACCATCGGCCTCAACATCGTCATGATAGAAACCTTCAGCCTGACACGGATTGCCTGGTACCTGATACCCGTGGCCATGTTGATGTTACTGATCGTCGGACAGGCCGCAGTATTCGGGCCGGCAAAAAGAGCGTCATCGGTTCCGCCGGCGGTGGCGACGAGGACGGTTTAGCAATAGCACAATTAACCAGTAGTTACTCACAGCCGGGTACTGAAAATGCCCGATACCTGCAAGAGCACCTCCTTGTAGGTTGCCTGCAACTGCGTTAGCCTGAGCTTATGAAACGATTAATAGCGTTATTACTGGTATTAGTCTGTGCAACAGCGTATGCGGGTAGCTATACCGGGTTCTCCATCACCAACCCGACAAACGACCAGGGTGTTCGGGCCAACGATGGCAGCGTCACGATACACATGTCGATTCAGCCTGCACTCCAGTCCAGCCACATGATTGTCTTAAATGTAGACGGTGAAGATGGAAAATTGAGCAGTGCCACCAGCGGCCTGACGATGGAATTAAAAAACATGTCACGCGGTCTGCATACCGTTATTGCAACAGTCGTGGACAAAGATGGAAATAACCTGATCAAGTCAGAGCCGGTGAGTTTTCACGTCCTGCGCGTGGGGGGCGGCTAGCTTCGTAGCTGGCTTTGTGCCCGTAAACCTAAGCAAATCACCGCTAAGGTGATTTGCCTATCAGAATCCTTTTTGTTCGCATTCTCAGGATCTGTGCAAGTGCCAAACCGCTGGTATTGTGCCAAATAGCCCAAAGCCCGGCGACCACCAACATGCCCGCATCGGCGCCAAACTGACTGCCGATGATCGCCACTGCCAGGGCTGCGTTCTGCATACCGGTTTCAAATACCAGTGCCTTTCTATCCGCAATCGGAAGTCGCGCGACCGCACCGGCAAAGTAGCCCATTAACAGACCGAACCCATTGTGCAGCACAATTATGACCAACAGCCCACTGACTCCCACCAGCAGATGTCTGTCCTTATACAGCGCTGCCACAATGAAAAGGATAAGGGCTACCATGGAGAAACGGCCCAAGGGGCTTCGGATTCGTTTGGACAATCCAGGTAGCCAGGATCGTGTCAACATTCCCGTGGCCAGCGGAATCGCAAGCACTAAAAGCAGGTTAATCCATATCAACGACGGGTCGACCTCAATTTCCCTTAGCCAGTCGGCGGTATTGGGGTTGCTGACAACCATCCAGGTAAAGTTCAGGGGTGTCATGACCAGTGCCACTAAATTAGCAGCGGCAGTGATGCTCACAGCCAGCGCGGTATTACCGCCACTGTAGTGGGTTACGAAATTGGAAATGCCGCCACAAGGACAGGATGCAACCAGTAACATGCCTGCCTCAATATTTGCCGGCAAATCAAGAAACAGCGTTGCAATAAAAGTGCCAACAGGCAGTAATAGAAATTGCGCAACGAGACCAGCTGTCACGGGCATCGGGTTTTTCGCAACACGGATAAAATCATCCGTTTTAAGATCCAGCGCGATGGTAAAGATCACTGTGAACAGGATCACGTTTAACAGGGCCTGGGAACTACTCATTCATTGCTTCCGGTTCTGTGTCAGGCGAATTATTGTATTAAAACGTGTTCAGCAACGAATTGGCATCATGAAAATCTGCGCTTTCAAACCCTTCCGTGAACCGGCACATTGTATTTTCAACCAGTTGCCTGGCTTCAGGTTTACGGCCGCTTCCGACCAGTAGCTTTGCGAGGCTTATTGCGCCGCGCAGTTCAAGCGAAAGCGCCGATTGGCTCGCAGCAACTTTTAGTGATGCCCGGAAACATTCTTCGGCCGCACCATCCTTATTTTCGAGTCTGAGCAATTCGCCTTTGATTCGGTAGGTTTCTGCTTCCCAAAACCGCTCACCGTCCTGCGCAAATTCCAGCGCTTCATCCGCTACTGCCAAGCCTTCAGGAACTGACCCATTAGCAAGGTGTGCTTCTGCAAGTGTCGTCAGACTTACTGAAGAAAACAGCCGGGCCCCTTGTTCCTGCGTTGAGGCGATGCCCTTAGTCAATCCTGTCACCGCATCTTCTGTGGCCCCTGTCTGTATTAGCAGCCAGTGTTGAGAAGCTATTGGACGCATGTATGCATAAGCAATACCATACCTGTCGGCACAGACTGTCAAAGAGTCGGCAAAAGATCGTGCCGCTACTGCATCACGCCTGAATTGCTCGACCGAAAGAGCAAAATCAAACCCATTCATAAGGCTCAATGCTCCACCGACCGCCTCAGATCTTCGCAAACATCTAATGGCTCGCATTCTCGCCTCATCAGGACGCCCCAGCATCCAGGCGGACAGGCTTGAAAAGCCCATCGATAAAACGGCCGGGTCGTGTCCAAATGCTCTGGAAGGTGCTCGCAAGTCTGCATCGTCCAGCATGTCCAGACATTGTGTGAAATACTCTAGTGCCGCCTCATGCTCGCCGCTGATCTGAGCAAGGAGGCCTGATGCAAGCAACTCGTGTGATAAAAGTATCGGGTCGGATACGAAGACTGCGATGCTTCTGGCTGCTTCTATGGTTTGTTTTACAGGAACAAGACGACCCCCCAATATATTCGAGCCTGCCTGATAGGCCAGCACTTGCAATTGACTGGACTTGTCATCAAGACGGTTACACAGCTCCAATGCCCGTGTGATTTGAGGGCCCAATAGATCACTCGTGTAACCCACGAAGAATAGTAGCGCGCGCAACAATCGCAGGCGAACGTTGAGTTCCTGACGCTCAGTCTGCTGGTTTTGAGGTAATAATGCCGACTGAACAAGCGCCCTATTCAGGTAGGCTACTGCCTCTCTTGCAGCCGAGCGACGTTGTGCTTTCTCAGCCCCCAGTATCAGAAAGTTAATTGCCTGGTCGCGATCACCACCAAGTTCGGAGTGCAGGGCAAGTTCAGCTGCTACGGATACATGCTGACCATCAAATCCCGTCGACAGTCGCTTTGCATAATTCCGATGTAATCGTTGGCGCACACCTGGCGGTATAGCGTTGTAAAAAGTGCGTCTGAATATATCATGGATGAATTCATATCGCTGACCAACACTGCCATCGGGCCAGTTTGTTGTGCCATCAATCGTCAGGAACTGACCTCGTTGTGCCAGTCGTCCGCAGACTTCCTCTACTTCTTCAGAGTCCTGCGCAAGCGCCCCTGCAATACCCTGGGCCGAAAAGCTCGTGCCAATAATACTTGCCGCATCCAGAAAATTTGATTCTTGCTCAGTGGTCGCCGATCTTTGTAGTTCGATGACAACTCTCAGGCTCCTGGGACATTCGTCATAAACTTCTTCGAACGGCACGGTGAATCTCGTTTGCTCCTCCCCCTCCTCGAGCAGGCCCTGTTTAAGCAGGTAGTCGACCAGGGTGATAACAAAAAGCGGATTACCATCGGTCTCATCCAGTACAAACGCCGTAACTTCAGCAGCCGAATCGAGATTGTGGAATCGCGAAACCAGATACTCACGTATCGCGGTGAAATCAAGCAATTCCAATGGCAGTTCTACGGCGAAACCGTTCAGCGACAGGGTCTGTTTAAGCTGCGGGACAAGGCTTTCCCTTAGAGCGGCATCGACCGGTCGGTAACTTGCTATGACGAATAACCGTGCGCTCTCTTCCCTTTGTGCAAGCGCGTACAGTAAGTCAATGGTGCTATTGTCACCCCAGTGCAAATCCTCAAGCCAGAGTATGATTGGAGTATGAGCGGTTAGTGATTCCATAAACACACAAAATTCACGCAACATCCGCTTGGGTGTTACCGTTGTCAATTGCTGTTCATAACGATGACCGGGATCCTGCATCCAGGGAAACTGCACAAACCACGTCGGGGCGTAGTGCTTGAGGATTTTCTGAACCCGTTCCCCGTGGGGTCCTTGCGCGAGACGATCGATTGCTTCCAGAATTGGCAAATATGGCTCGCCTTCACTGAGATGATCAATGCATTGCCCACAGCCAATAGATATCTGGTCGCCTCCCCGCTTGCGGGAAAGTTCGTCGAGATATGCACGTACAAGACTGGTCTTACCGATACCAGGCTCTCCGGTCACAAAAAGAAGTTGTCGCTTTCCTGATTTGGCCTGATGAAGGTGCGTCAGTCAGCTGAGCTCACTCCACCTGTCTACCAAACAGCTGTGGCCGGGACGGGGTTTCCTGGGCTGGACGCAAGTTCTTCGCTTGTACAGATTCTGCTGGTGATCCAATAAACCGAAAACCACGGCGGTGAACCGTCTCGATAAATTTCGGTGAGCGGGCATCGTCACCAAGGGCTTTACGTAATTCGCGAATGGCCTGATTCAGGCTCGCTTCCGTCACGATCGTATCGGGCCAGACAATGTCAATAAGTTGCTGCTTGCTGAGCAGTTCATGTGGTCTTTCGACCATATAGCGTATGAGCGCCCAGGTTTTAGGCCTCAGATTGATCAACTGTTCTTCATTCCACAGCCGTTCTTCCCTTAGGTCAAGGCGAAGTGGTGGCACGTTTATCTGGTGTACTTCCATAAGCATACTTTCCTAACTATAGTAAAATCATTCATAGAAATCTCAGAAGTTCTTCAAGACTTCTACTTTCATTGACTTATATTAATACTTGATATTGATACATGAATATTCTTCATGTTGGCTTATGTTTCTCGTTTATCAACTCCCATAGGGTAAGAACCTGATCAGGAAGCATAAGACGATGAACTCGCGACGTCTTGATGTGGGTGGATTCAGCATTGGCTCGAGTTTTACCTGGAGTGGATCTGCCACCGCAATATTCCGCATGACCGAAAGGCATTCAGCCCTGCTCCGTTCCAGACGAGGGAGTTCTTTTTATCGGGCTCGAGGAGAGAAAAGAGGCCAGTATGAAACTTACCAGGAGATGGATTTTACAGCTATTTGCTCTGCTCGCGCTACTTGTTGCCGGGCTGGGCGCCTATGCCTATTTTGTGGGTACGCGCACCCTCCTGCAGCATGCAGAAGCATTTGCATTCCGGCGTATGATCGTGACACAACAGGCCGAGCAGGGTCTTTTCCAATTTTTCTACGTCAGCAACAGACAGCAGGGCGTCCCGGACGGAGAGATTGAGCAGCGTTTCACCTCCGAGCGGGAGACCTCACTCAAATTCGGATATTTCAACACCAGAATTGAGCCCTCACTCGGACTGGGTATGATTATCGATCCCGACAAGTGGTTCCTGAATGAGGAAATTCAGCTGGTGGATGTGCGTACACAGGAAAAGGAAGCGTTTCTGACCAAGCTTCGTCAGCAGGTGCAGGGCTCTTCGTACCAGTCCCTTCTGATCGTTGTGCATGGATTCCGTGAAGGCTATCCGTCGGCCTTACGCAAGACTGCTTTCCTGGCTCATGTGCTGGACATCAACACGCCGGTACTGGTGTTCGACTGGCCGGGTGATCAGGGCTCATCACTTCGGGGTTATCGACGTGCGCGCCAGGTTGCAGAAGAATCAGGTGCCGAACTCGCCCGCACCCTTGAACTGATCATCAAAGAAGTTCAGCCAGAAAGACTATGGCTGCTGGCAAACAGTATGGGTGGCCAGGTGGTCGCTGATGCGTTTAGCCTGCTGCATCAGGACGTCGACTTTTCCGACTCGCAAACTGAAATTGAGAACGTGGTGCTAACCGCTCCGGATGTGGATCACGAGGCATTCAATACTCACTTCAAGCAGACCATCCTGGACCTGGCTCAAAACGTCACGGTCTATGTTTCATCCAACGATCGAGCCCTGTTGGTCAGTCGTCTTATCAACCGCGGATTACGACTGGGGGAAAGCACCCTGGATCCAGCTAACCCGGGGCAAGTTCAACCGGCCGTACAATATTCCGAATTGCTGGAGCCAGACAGCGACCGGCTCGCGCTGGTGGATGTAACACCGGTGAACCGGACCCGTAACTTTCATAATTTCAGCCTGGAAACGCCAGAGTTCTTCGACGATCTGTTCCTGCGCTTCACTGGAACCGACATGCCGAAAAGCCGTGAACTTTATTTCCTGGAGACCCCGGAGGGCGTGCGTTACTTCGTTTTGACACGGGGGCGCTGAACGAGCCATGAAACATAGGACAGGCAAACCGAACCGCGTACTGACCCCCACCGGCATGATGTTGATCTTTTCGTTAGTGGTGATGCACGTCGCATCGTGTAGCACCGCTCCTGCCCTGCAACCCTGGCACACGCAAATACTTACTGAAGAGTTTACCGAAGACATGGTGGGCCATCAGGTTAACAACTTCGACGACTACATGGCACTGGAGGAGAGGCTGTTCAAACAACTGGATGAACAAATCTATGCCAACAGTGCCACCGGCCCCGCACACGTACTGGAGCGCTATAGTCCGGGTAGTGCAACAGACCCGCATCGCTGGCAAACTAACTGGAATCACAGCTTCGAGCTGACCAGTACCCCGACTGTCGGTGGCGTGCTCTTACTTCACGGCATGTCAGATTCACCCTACAGTCTGCGATCACTGGGAACGACCCTTAACTACCGTGGTTACCAGGTCATTGGCCTGCGCTTGCCAGGCCATGGCACTGCACCATCGGGATTAATGCGGGTGAAATGGCAGGACATGGCGGCTGCAACGAAGCTGGCCATGGAGTACCTGGAATCCAGCCTGGGATCCAGACCCATTCACATCATCGGCTATTCCACCGGCGCATCTCTGGCCCTGGATTACACGCTCAATGCCCGTTGAAGATGAGAGCGCAGCCATTCCTGCAAGCCTGGTGTTGATCTCGCCAGCCATAAGAGTCCACCCGGCGGCGGCCATGGCGGGCTTCAAGAGTTCCATGTCGATACTTCCCGGGACTGGATGGTTTGAGCTACCTGTCAGTAATGGCAGAATTTGATCCCTACAAGTACAACTCCTTTGCAACTAACGCCGGTGCCCAGGTCCATGGCATAACACGCAACGTGGACCGGCGTCTGCAGGTTCTGGCACAGGGACCCGCCTGCTGTCGATAAATTGCCACCAATTCTGGTGTTCAAATCCACGGTTGATTCGACGGTCACCACAGATGCTGTGGTCGACAACCTGCTAAAACTTTTGCCGGCCGATCGCAATGAACTGGTGTTATTCGACATCAACCGCAACGCAGCCATCAAGTCAACCTTGCTTGTGTCTGATCCGGGGCCGCTTACCCGGCGTTTGATGACCGACCCGGATTTACCCTTTGCCGTGACATTTATCACCAATGAGAATCCGCACAGCACCAGGGTCGTGGCCCAGCATAAAGCTCCGTATTCGCGGCAGGCAGAATCTGTTGAAAACCTTGAAGTCAGCTGGCCCAGCGACGTTGTCTCTCTATCCCATATCGCCCTGCCTTTCCCGCCTGATGATCCGCTCTATGGCCAGTATCCGCCACCGGACAATGATCTCGTTTATCTCGGGAACCTGGCGTTCAAAGGGTGAGCAGGGCTTGTTAAAGCTACCCCCACAATGGCTGCTTCGTATGAGACACAATCCCTTCTACGCGTATCTCAAGCAGCGTACTGTTCAATGGATTGACCAAAAGGATTAGCCCGATTACTCGACGGGATGGGTATTGCCAACACCATAGTGATCCAGCCACAGGCGCTCATGCTGCCGGTTCGTGTCCTGGTTTTCTCCTGATTAGAGGCCTGGCGAAAGAAGGCAAAACTTTGATACAAATTTGAAATCTCTTTCATGAATTGAGCTTTCATTCTATCGATAATCTGTGGGTGGAAGTTCGGCCTTGCCTGTTTGCGCATCACTCATGACCAAATTGGTTCTTGGGACATCACCACATAGAAAAATTGAATTATCTGGAGGTTCAAAATGCCAACTACAAACAAGTTCACGAGCAAACTCTCAAAGCAATTAGTCACAGCGACACTCGTCTATGCGTTGTGTTTTGCGCTCCCGCTGAGCGCTTTTGCCGGGGAGGACGCAAACATCTCATTTGGTGGTCTGGTACCAGTTGAGGGCGCCTCGGTTGGGATGGCTTACATCGATCCGGAAGCGGACTTCAGTGTGTTTAAGCGCGTGATGATACTGGAGCCATATGTCGCCTTTCGCAGCAACTGGCAACGTGATCAGAATCGCAGCAGGAGCCGCAATATCAGGGCACGCGACATGGAAAGAATCAAAGCCGATGTGGCTTCGATGTTCAGGGAAGTTTTTACTCAAAATCTTCAGGCCAATGACGGTTACGAAGTCGTGGACGAGGCTGACTATGATGTCCTGTTGCTGAGGCCGGCGATTATCGATCTTGATATCACGGCACCGGATGTGGCGGCCGCGGGTCGCTCACGAACATTTACCGCTTCAAGCGGAGCGGCAACGCTCTACATCGAATTGTTTGATTCAGTCAGCGGAACCATTATCGGCCGCGCAGCCGATCGAAGTGCGGCGCGCAGTAGCGGTAACACGATGACTTGGAACAACCGGGTTATGAACAAGGCTGAAGGACGACGCATGTTTAGCGGCTGGGCTAACCAGTTAAGGGTCTTCCTTGATCAGCATTACACACAAAAATAGGAGCTACAACAATGCGTAAATTACTCTTTATCGCCAGTGTGCTGGTCCTGATACTCACCGGCTGCGCCTCGGGACCGACGATCACGGTCAATTCCGCACCCGGCGCGGATTTATCAAACATCCGGACTTTCAATTTCATGCAACAGCTCGGTACGGATCGTGAGAGTGGCGCGCAAACGCCTATGAGCATGATGCTGATGAACTCGATGAGCCGTGAGATGGCCCGCAGAGGACTGAAACAATCCGATTCACCGGACATGCTGATTGATTTCTTTGTTACAACCGAGGCCCGGATGGATGTACGCACGACGGGCTCGTCTATGCACAGTGTGCACCGCTCAAATTGGAACCGCAGCTGCTGCACCACCTGGCCCACCTACCGTACGACGGTTCGGCAATATACCCAGGGTACGTTGTTAATTGACCTGATCAATCCGTCCGCTAACGCCCTGATCGCTGAAGGGGCCGCCGGGAAACGCTTACGTAGTAATGAAGTTAGCCAAAAGCAAATGGATGATGTTGTAAGCCAGATCATGGCCGACATGATGCCCCATTAACAACCAGGAAATGACCATGAATCAAGCCAAACAAACCCGTAACTCCAACCGACCATTGGGTCTTTTTACTGTAATTTCAGCCATCGCTATAAGTCTCTCATTTACGGCAGGTCCTGTTATCGGCTCCGGCCAGGAGTTGGTTGTCACAGAAGCGGATTTTCAGGATGAAAAAGTCTATTCACCCTATGCAGGCCGGAATTATCCCGACCAGGTGCTGTTCGGAGACACACATTTTCACACCAACCTGTCTTTCGATGCAGGTCTGGTCGGAACCCGGCTGGACGTCGACGATGGCTACCGGTTCGCCCGTGGAGAAATGGTAACTTCCAACACAGGTCAGCCGGTGCAACTGATCCGACCGCTAGATTTCCTGGTTATAACTGACCACGCGGAGTTGATAGGCCTTGCACCCATGATCCATGAATCGAACCCTGCCCTGTTGTCCGATCCATGGGGTGCCTGGGTACATGAGCGTTTCAATGCGGGCCCTGAGGGGCGTATGGAAGCCTTTGGCAATATTATTGAAGCCGGTGTCAAGGGCATCAACCCATTCAGTTCCGATGAGGCTGAACGCAGCATCTGGATTGATTTTCTTGAGAAAGCGGATACTTATAACGAGCCGGGACGGTTTTCGGCCATGACGGGTTATGAATGGTCATCCACTCCAGCCGGTGACAACCTTCACCGGGTCGTGGTTTTCCGCGATGGCGCTGAAAAGACCAGCCAGTCCATGCCATTTAGCTCATTCGACAGCTTCAACCCGGAAGACCTTTGGAAATACCTGGCCAGCTACGAGAAAAATACCGGTGGACAGGCTTTCGCCATAGCCCATAACGGCAATCTCAGTAACGGGCTCATGTTTAGCGGAAAAACATTTGCTGGCAAAAAGATTACCAGCGAATATGCAAAGGCAAGAATGCGCTGGGAGCCGATTTACGAAGTGACGCAGGTCAAAGGTGATGGCGAGACACACCCGTTGCTATCGTCCGAAGACGAGTTTGCCAACTATGAGAACTGGGACAGAAGTAACCTGGACGGTTCTGCAGCAAAGACCACCGACATGCTCCCATACGAGTACGCCCGCTCCGCGCTGAAATTGGGCCTGGAAATTAGCGGCAAGATCGGTGCTAACCCCTACAAATTCGGAATGGTCGGCGCTACTGACTCACATACAGGCCTTGCCACGACAAGAGAAGAGAACTACTTCGGTAAATACATGAGCACCGAACCCTCGCCGAAACGGCATAACAACGAGGTCATTCCAGCCGAGGACGCAGCGCTGCGTATCATGACTTCGCAGGAGGTGGCTTCCGGCCTGACAGCCGTATGGGCCAGAGAGAATACACGCGGTGAAATATTCGACTCAATGAAGCGCAAAGAAGTTTACGCCACCACCGGAACGCGGATCACCGTACGCGTATTTGCAGGCTGGAATTTCGAGCCAGATGACGTCAGCCGGCCTGATTTCATCGCCCAGGGTTACCGCCGCGGCGTACCCATGGGTGGCGACCTGCGAAGCGCACCAAAGGGCAAGGCCCCTGTTTTCATGGTACGTGCCTTGCGGGATCCAGATGGTGCCAACCTCGACCGTATCCAGATGGTTAAGGGGTGGCTGGATAAAAATGGTAAAACGCATGAAAGAATCTACGATGTAGCCGTCTCTGGAGACCGGCAAATCAATGCCGATGGCCGCGCAAAAGAGCCTGTCGGTAATACCGTGGATCTCGATACAGCCACTTATACCAACACCATAGGTACGGCCCTGATGTCAGCTCATTGGTCGGATCCCGATTTCGACCCGGCGCAGCACGCTTTTTATTACATCAGGGTGCTCGAAATCCCGACACCACGCTGGACGACTTTTGACGCGGTATTTTTTGGCATAAAACGCCCCGACAACGTACCGGGGACGCTCCAGGACCGGGCATACACCTCACCGATTTGGTACACACCAGGACAGTAACAGGAGCTTTAAAAAATGAACAATCGAATCAACAAACTGATGATCCCACTGGCTGTAATGGCAACTTCGCTGCTCTTTGCAGGTTTGGCTTCGGCGCAGCGTTCCGGGCAGTCCATGAGCGTTCAGACCGGCATCGTTATCGCTGCCCAGGCTGTTAATCTACAATCTACCGCAGGCCGCGGAGCAGTCGTTGGCGGTGTCGTTGGTCTGGCCGCCACATCCAGTAACCGGAGTTCCTCCAGAAGAGCCCGCAATGCGGCAATCGGCGCCGGTACTGGTGCGTTGATCTCCCGGCGTGCACAGGGTAGTCTCGACGGCATGCAATACACCGTCGAGACCGGGCCCGGTTCCCGCATCGTGGTGGTCACCGATCAGACCCAGATCCGTGTCGGCGACTGCGTCAATGTTGAGCAGGCTGGCTCCGGTACGGCAAACGTCCGGCGGGTTTCCGAGTCACTTTGCGATGCTGTTTTTGACAACCAGGTAGATGAAGAAATGCAAACCTACATGACCCGGGAGGCCGATGCGTGTTTACAGTCCAAGGATCGCTTGATGGATGCTGAAAGTGATGACGCGTTCGAGGTTGCAATGCGTCGTGTGAATTTTTTCTGTAACGACTGACATGACACACCTACCTGCCAAACGTACATTTCTCGTCCGGCTCAGTGATGAAGCTGATCCGGAGAGTGGGCTGTATCGCGGCCGGGTGGAACATCTGCAGAGTGGCGAGACAACGCGCTTCCAGTCAGAGAGAAAACTCAGGGAGTTTCTAACCACCATTTTGCTGGATCAGCTAAGGCAAGAACAATCGGAGTTGAATACCAAATAGTCGTGATAAAAATTTTCTGCTCATCGCTGCATTTCTTATCGTATCAACTCCAGTCGCTGCACATGAAACAGATCAATATCAGGTCCTTTCCTGAGTGACCGTTTCCAGTTGGCGATTGGGGTATTTGCTGGTCTCAGAGCCCGATCTCTTTATACACCTCACCATAGGCGTAATCAGCAGAATGTATCGCCATCGCTACCACCATACCAGCGAAAACAATACCGACAAATGCGAGAACTATCGCGAGTATTCTTGAGGCTTTTCTGCTTGGACGGAAATCACCGTAACCGACTGTGGTCGCATTTATGAACGCGTGATACAGCGAGTCCCAAATCGACCATCCCTCGATTTTTCCAATGAGATATCCAATGAAACTAATCAATAAGATGAAAAATATCAATAACGGAGCAGCATAGAAAAGATCCATGAAGAAGACACGTAGAAAATGAAGAGTAAATTCCATCTGATAATGACTCCAATCTAATTAACTAACCAAACCGGGCATGGCGAAATATGAACACTCTGCTAGTCTACAATTCAGCAAACTATGTAACAACAATAGCTTAGGATGACTGGAGATACCCTAAGGAATATCAATGAGCTCAAGAGAACAGTTTATTCGTCTGGTTGCAGTTTTACTTATTGGTTTGAACGCGGTGGTCGCGTTGGCGACGCAGGAGCACGAACCTTCAGGGTTCGTTCCGCCGATTGATGAGTATGACTGGATCCAGCTGACTTCAGATGAGTGGCTCAAGGGTGAGTTGATCTCCCTTTATGACGACGAACTGACATTTGAAAGCGACAATCTTGGCAGGCTTTCCATTGATTGGGAGGATGTCAGGATACTTCGTAGCCACGGCACACTCAGTATTAATTTTCTGGGCATTGACTCGTTTTCAGGAAAACTGCGCGTGGATGAGCAGCACATCCTGATCGATAACGAGGACAAAACCCGTAAGTATTCACGCACAGAACTGGTTTCCATAACACCATCGGCATACCGGGAACTGGATAGCTGGTCTGCCAACGCCACACTCGGGTTCAACATCCGGCAGGGCAATGCAGATACCAGCGAGTTTCAACCTGCTGCTGGGCCTGGAGCGCCGCACATCGGATTCACGCATCGCACTGGATTACCTGGGCAATTTCAACGAGACCGAAGGGCAGCAGATCGCCAACAATCACCGTCTGAATGGCAGCTACGACCGTTTCAGAGGCAACCGCCTTTTCTGGCGCCCCCTGATCGGCCAATATTTTCGCGATATATTTCAGAACATAGATCACCAGGGCACGCTGGAAACCGGTCTGGGTTACGAGCTGATCGATAACTCCAGGACTGACTGGACCGTGTCCGCCGGGCTGGGCATCAACTATATTCGTTACCGTTCAGTTGAGGCGGGCCTGGACCGCGGACGACGTTCCCCCGCTTTCTCAATGGGTACAAATTTCGAGACTGAGCTCACTAGTTGGATGGATTACGAGTTCCTTGCTCATGTCACATTATTAGATGAGGATTCGGGTTCTTATCAACATCACTTGCTGACAACACTTTCAACCGAGCTGACCGGCCGGCTGGACCTGGATGTTTCCTTTATCTGGGACCGGATTCAAAAACCCCAGGTCAGGGCGGATGGCTCGGTGTCGGAACAAGACGATTATCGCCTCATGTTGGGCCTGGGTTTCGATTTTTAGGCAGAAATGTCAGCGGAAAATGGTGGGCAACATTTGTCCATCCTACAAATTACCCCAAACTCATCTATCAAAATGATCCGTTTCTTTTTAAACTAACGGCTTGTCCTTACCTGCAATCCCTGAGAGAAATCCGTGACCCGATGGTTAAAAGAGCCGTTATTCCATTTCCTGCTGATCGGCGCAGGTTTGTTCATGCTTTATGGATGGCAAACCGATGATGACGCCCTGCGGCCCGATCAGATTGTTATCACCGAAGCCAAAATTGACCGGTATATCAACCTGTGGGAGCGCAAATGGCAACGGCTGCCGACACAACAGGAGTTGCAGGGATTAATCGAGCAACAGATCCGTGAAGAGGTGCTTTACCGCGAAGCCCTGGCAATGGGTCTCGACAAGGATGACCAGGTGGTGCGTCGGCGTATGTCCCAGAAAATGGAGTTTATCTCCAATGACCTGGCATCACTGGTCGAACCTGATGATGAACAGCTGCAGACCTACCTCGATGAGCACCCCGAAAAATTCGCCATTCCCGGACGTATCAGTTATTCGCAGGTTTACCTGAATGTAAGCCAGCGCGGTGAGCAGGTTTACGCTGATGCCGAAAAGTTGCTTGCAGAATTGTCGCAATCCACCGTTGATGTTGATGTCAGCATGGCCGGGGACTCCTTTATGGTTGGCTATAGCTTCAACGATGAAACCGATTTCGGTGTCGCGCGTGTATTCGGCAAGGCGTTTGCCCATGAGCTTTTTAAACTGCCGGTTGGCGAGTGGATAGGTCCGGTTGAATCGGGTTACGGGCTGCACCTCATACACGTCGACTCGCGCACCGATTCCCGTGCACCGTCCCTGGCGCAAGTGCGTGACAAGGTCCGTGGTGAATGGCTTTCAGAGCAGCAGCGTAAAACCAATGATCTGCTGTATTCCGAATTGCGCAAGCGCTACGAAATTACCATCGAGGGTGCTGCCGCCACGCCATTCAAGGCAGGCAGCTAATAAACATGCGGAATTTTTTCACAGCGATCTTTTTACTATTGGCTGTAAGCGGAACAGTGATGGCGGACGAGATTCGCCCGGGTTACCTGGAGCTGAATTCCACTGACGGCACTGTTTACTCGATCAAGTGGAAGGTGCCCATGAAAGGCGACATGGTGCTGAGTTTAAATCCCGTACTGCCCGATTCGTGTACTGAGCGCACACCGCCCAGTGCAATGGCCACCGGCGGCGCCATGATCACCCGCTGGTCGATCAGCTGTACTGGTGGAATCGCTGAAGGACACATCCGTATCGATGGCCTTGAAAACACCATGACCGATGTGCTGGTCAGGATCGTCCACCAGGACGGTATGACGCAGATGGTGCGCCTGACACCAGGTGAAACCAGCTTTCGTAGGTCGCGGCCGAAACGACCAGTCTCGAGGTAATCAAGGTCTATACCGCGCTCGGTATCGAACACATCCTGCTTGGGGTCGACCACCTGTTATTTGTATTCGCGTTGCTGCTTATCGTTAACGGATGGCGACGCCTGATAGGCACCATCACAGCCTTCACGCTTGCGCACAGCATTACACTGTTTGCAGCAACGCTGGGTTGGGTACATGTGCCCCAGGCACCTGTAGAAGCCGTCATTGCCTTAAGCATCCTGTTTCTGGCAACCGAGATCATTCACAACAGACAAGGCAGGCCGGGGATGGCCAAGCGCTTTCCCTGGCTGGTGGCATTTATTTTTGGTTTGTTGCACGGTTTCGGTTTTGCGGGAGCACTGGCCGAGATCGGCTTGCCGGAGCAGTCTATTCCGTTGGCATTACTGTTCTTCAATGTCGGCGTCGAATTGGGGCAGCTACTTTTTGTAGCCGCCGTGGTCGCCGCGGGTTGGGTATTGCGAAAGTTGATAGCAGAAAAGATACTTCAAGGGAGCGAAGTGGCGGCGAGCTACTTGATTGGTAGTTTGTCTGCCTATTGGGTGATTGAGCGGACCTACAGTTTCTGGCTTTAAAAAGTTAAAGCCCCCGCATCCACTCCTGACGCAATCGCACAGAGCCCGGTTTATCCAGTGCCGCTCGCATTGTTGGAATAGCTGTGCTTATTACCGAGGGCCGGATCGTATCAGTCCTGGAAAGTGGCCACGAATTGAACAGGCTGGCCAGGTGTATGGAAACACATATGCGTGTCCTGGTGGGTTTGTAATGACCGGCATACGTTACATGAGCCAGGTTGAATTACGCATTTGTCTAATTCAACCTGGCCCCTTTTGTTAAAGCCGTACCCTGATTCAGGATTTACGTTGTATCCTGAAATAAGCCATCAACCCCAGCATTAGAGCCATCAGCAACAATCCGATTGGCCCTGTTGCGGGTACGGGTATAGTCACTGCGGGTCCGCCCCCCGCGCCATCAATCAGCAAGACCATTTGGTTTTCGACATATTCCACTATATCGTCCTTGCCGGAAAGGTCGTTGTCAGCAGGGTAAAAATCATCGAACAGGAAGCCGTTGAATATGGTCCTGCCCCCATTACCGATCACACTTGCTGCCTGGTCAGCGGTAGGTGATGCCGTGAATCCCGCAGCTGCAACTGCGCCGCCCATCGCATCAATGGTAAAAAAGAAACCGTTGGTACCCCAGACATCATCCACGACTGTGACATTGGCCGGCACGGTATTAGGTGAGGAGAAAAGCGGGTGTCCATCCCATTGGTAGAACTGCACTGCATCGTGACTGCCGGAAATACTGACTTCAAAGACTGCCGCCAGCGTCGAGAAGTCGCCCGAGTCCCAGCCAGTCTGTATCGCAAGCCCACCTCCATCGATATAGGTCGTCAATGACGTCTGCCATGGACCGTCCGGATCAGTGCTTGGCAGATCCATGATGACCAAATCCCACGCGGCGCCATTAAGCAGGGCGTCAAAGTCTGTTGAATTAGCCACCGTGCAGGTGTACCCGAGGTTGGTGCAGGCTGTCTGTGCAACGTGATCTTCGTCGGTAGTGTCGTAAACAAGAACTTCCTGTGCCTGTGCATTGCTGAAAGCAAGCACGAACAAAAGACCCAACCAAGTATAGCGTCCGCAAATTTTCATCGTCATTTTCCTAATTTCCCCATCGCTCTTATCTGTCATCTTTCGGTTGCCCTACTATCTGGGCTATTTAGACAGATTCCGAAATCTCGTAAGAGAATAGCGCCCCTGTAGACTTAACACAAGCACCAGATCATCATCTAAACGCTACGAAAAATCGAGGACTTCCGATCGGAAAGGTCGTTTATAAGCCCCGCATCCACTCCTGACGCAATCGCACAGAGCCCGGATTATCCAGTGCCGCTCGCACGGTTTGAAGCAGGCGGGGTTTGTCCCTGCACAAGTTACCCTTCAGTACCAGGTAATTGGATGCATGGTCGCTTCTGAAAATAGTGTTTTCGAGTTCCAGGTTATCCAATAGCCAGTACATTTCCTGGAAAAGACCAGCCTGATCCAGGGCTTCGAATTCCCCACCAAAACCCTGCTGGTAACGTTTTACACCGGTGGGGAAACTGACGACCAGCGTGGACAGGTATTCCGGTTGCGCTGCGCTCATCAGGCGGGCGGAGTTAACCGCATGCTGCTCGCTGTATTTCTTACCGCCCATGCCATTGAGAATCATCACCGAGCTTTTTGCACCAGCTGTTTTTATTTTTTTTAGTGCGGCCAGTGATGTATCAAAGTTCTCACCCTTGTTGACGCGCTCCAGCACCAGGTTATCACCGGACTCACAACCCACGTAAAAAAGACTGAGACCCATCTCATTCAATTCGGCCAGCTCTGCAACCGTCTTGTTCTTCAGGTTCCGGGGCAGACAATAGGAAGATACCCGCTGGGTATCAGGCAGGTAGCGGTTGATAGCCTGCATGATCAGCTTCAAACGCCGGAACGAAAGTGTCATGGCATCGCCATCGGCGAGGAATATCCGTCGAACCGGCAGACCTTCTGCGGCGATCTGCGCAAGCTCTCTTTCCAGCTCTTCCATGGGTTTGAAACGGAACCGTTTCTGCGGCTGAGTATACATTTCGCAAAATGTACAGTTGTTCCAGCTACAACCATTGGTGACCTGCAATATCAGGCTGTAAGCCTCGGAAGGCGGTCGGAACACGGGTTCTACATAGGGTAAATGGACCATAGCTTGATTATGCGGCCAACGGGGTGGGTTTTAAACTCCGAGAAAAAGAAGAAGTGGATTACTTCGTATCTTCAATGATCTCAAAATCATGGGTCACATTCACACCACCACGGGCCAACATGATCGATGCAGAGCAGTACTTGTCTGCAGAGAGTTCCACCGCCCTGCTGACCTTTTCAGGTTGAAGATTGTCACCCCTGA
>PVMK01169002.1_pt1 | contig 29086 bp, 48 predicted proteins | sample 1853481 | NCBI WGS metagenome assembly PVMK01 (sample SAMN08533507, study PRJNA380276) | Marine sediment metagenome, whole genome shotgun sequencing project.
AAGCTAAGAAAGCTAAATCTGGATGTAGTACTAGAAGAAAGAAAAAATAGGTATATTTGGTGAAATGAAAACCAACCTATTTATAATTGGAGGACAAAGATGTGGTACCACTTGGTTAACTAAGCAACTAGATCTATGTCCTTCAGTTAATTTATTGAAGCCTATTTCTCCTGAAACTAAATATTTTCTTAATGATTATGCAAATCGTGAGGAGTTCAATAGTTTGTTTGACCAGTCTTCTGGAAAAATATTATTAGAAAAAGCTACCACTTATATTGAATCTAAAGAAGCTGCAAAGAGAATTAAATTAGAGTGTTATAATCCAAAGATTATAATATGTCTCAGAGATCCTGTAGAGAGAGCATTATCTAATTACTTTTTTCTCAGTTAATAATGGTTTAGAAACTAGAAAACTAGAAGAAGTATTTCTAAAGAATACTCCTGCACCAGAAATAGACTTATCTAACTTCTCAACAAATCCTTTTGATTACTTACAGAGAGGAATGTATTCAACCTATATACAAAACTACTTAGATGTTTTTGATAAAGAAGATGTTTATATAACATTTATGGAGAACTTTACAAAAGACTCACGAAGTTTTTATGATATAGTTAGTTGGATAGGAGCTCATCACTACCCTAGATTATTGCCTGCTGAAAATAGTAGCTATAGACAAAAAGTACACCCTAATATAATTTCACATCTAAAAAATTATTATCTTGAAGACACTAATAAGTTGATCAATGATTTTAATTTAAAACCACCTTATGCCAATCAATAAACATAGCCCTTATAATATTGTAAGGATGTTTGAAGAAGAGATAGCTCACTATACAGGAGCTAAATATGCTGTTTCTGTTGATAGTTGCACCAATGCATTATTTTTATGTTGTAAATATTTACAAGTAAATGATGTAACAATACCTAGTAAAACTTATTTATCTGTACCAATGAGTATTATACATTCAGGAGGAGATGTTATATTTGATACTAGCCCTAAAGTTAATCACTGGAAAGGAATTTACCAGTTAAAACCCTATCCTATTTACGATTCAGCTAAAAGACTTACTAAAGATATGTATATCAATGGGTCCTTTATGTGTCTTTCTTTTCATATAAAGAAGCATTTACCTATTGGGAAGGGTGGTATGATACTTACTGATAGTCTTGAGGCAGTAGAATGGTTTAAGAAAGCTAGATATGAAGGAAGAAGTGAGAAATATTACAAAGAAGACAATATTGAAACTCTTGGGTGGAATATGTACATGACACCTCAACAAGCAGCTGAAGGGTTGTGTTTATTACAAAGCTATCCTGTACACAACGAAGACTTCTATGAAGTTAATGGCTACAGAGATCTTACAGAATTTAAAGTATTTAAAAACCAAAAAACAATATGCTCCACATAATAACAGGCTTATACAGACCTAAATTACTAAAGCTCATCCATGAAAGTTTACCTGATGCACCTGACATAACTTGGCACATTGGAATGTCTTTAGATAAAGAATTAGATTATGTTCCTGCAGACTTGAGAGTGAAGATTTATAAAATAGATTGTGAAGACAAGGAGTCCTGGACTAAAAGACAAAAGTGTTTAGATAAAGTGGATAATGGTTATTATTGTTTCTTAGATGATGATACAATATTCCATCATCAAATGTACAATGAGTATAAAAGATTAAAGTCTTCAAACTACAAGGGTATGATAATTGGAGAACAAGTATTCAAAGATGGTAGAAGAAGACTTAAACCTGCAACGCCTATGTTCTGTCAAATTGATATAGGTAATGTACTATCTCACCATTCAGTAAATCAACATGTAAAGTTTCCTGTTGAATTAAAAAATAAATCAACAGCTAGAGATTATGAATATTGGAAAGATGTGTATGAGTTCTATAAAAAGCAAGCTGTTTTAGTATATAAAACAATTTCAATTTATAATGGATTAAGGTGATGAAGGTATTTGGTATAGGTTTAAATAAAACAGGAACTACATCTTTAGGAAAATCTCTAAAAATTTTAGGCTTTAATAAACATATAAGTTGGAGCTTTCAATTAACAGTTTTATGGTCTAAAGGAAATATAAAACGCATTCTTAATAACGCTAAGAATTTTAATAATTTTGAAGATTTACCTTGGCCTCTTTTATATAAAGAACTTTACGAAGAGTTTGATAATGCAAAGTTTATATTGACAACAAGAAAAAGTTCTACCGTTTGGTATGAAAGCTTATGTAAACATGCATGTAGACCTAAAAATACACCTGATTTAAGAAGACTTGTCTATGGGTATGATATGCCTCAAGACTATAAAGATGAACACATCCAATACTATGAAAAACATAACAAGGATGTGATCGAATTCTTTAATAAACATGCACCTGACAAACTTTTAGTTATTTGTATAGAAGATGAAGGTAATTTTAAAAAGATATCTGACTTCTTAGGTAAAGAAACCCCAAATAGAAAATTCCCATTTTTAAATAAAGCTAGATAGTATTATTAGCTTTTAGATGATCTTTTAACATTTGAGCATAGTCTTTATTCCATTTAGGCTCTAAGTGTATGTCACCTGTTGGGACATTACCTGCTTTTCTTTGATTTTCTATATGTTCACAATGTCTTTCTATGATGTTTTTCTTACCAGGTCTATCTGTACCTTGGCCAGATTGATGATAACCTCTACCTCCCCACATATAAAACCATGCAGCTTGTTCTTTAGGCATAGTGACATCTAATCTACCTCCTAATTTATGAATTCTATTAGTAAGTGTCATGTCTCCTCCTGCATTTTCTAAAGGACTTTTACCTATTTGTTCCCAAACTTTCTTACTATAAATAATTCCTGAATTACCTACACCTGTAACCTTAGTTATCTTTGGTTCATTATAAAACACTGCAGTGTTCCAATGTATAATGTTAGTGTCTTCTTTCCAATGATCTGCTACATTCTGAAGATGATTACTCAGTGCAACATCATCATCGTCCCAAACAGCTATAAGTTCTCCTTTACAACGTTCAATAGCATAATTCTCTTTCTCACCTATTAGTGGAAAGGTCTTATCAAGATTATAGATAGTAACTTGTGGATGATCAAAGATAAGTTTCTGCTTAGGATAGTCATTTACTATAATAAGTTCACACTTGTCTGCTGGATAGTCCTGTATAAGAAAACTATGTAGGGCCTCCACTAACGTGTTAACCCTCCCATATGTAATCATTTTACAGCTTATAAATGGTAGCTCTTTCATTACCAAACATGTATAACGTCAAATGGAGAAATAAGTATGATGTCTACATCCAAATCTAAATTAGGTATAACTACAGCACTGGTAATTTTACTTGGGTCTACAAGAACTATATCTCCTGCTTTAACAAGGTCTACAGTGTTTCCTACATCATACACTTTAAGCTTAGACATCTTCTTCATTAATTCTTTCTGAAGAGCTTCTTTAGTATTCTCATCTACTATAATTTTACTTTCGTCTTTTTTAGGTAACTCTAAGTAAATTCTGTTACCTAATAATTGTTTATATGGTTTCATCCTTTTACTATGTTAGTAATTAATTCAAATCGCTCTATGTCTTCTCCTTGTAAATAAACTTCTGTCTGGAACACTTCAGTTACTTTTTTAATAATAGGTTGAAGCTGTTTTCCATTTTTACCCTTTTGTGGAACTTCAACTTGTCTAGTACGTTCGTGCATATCATCTAATAGAACTACTAAGTTCTCATCATCCATTCTAACAGATCTGATTATCTTACTTACATTAAAACTATCTGTAAATTCTTTAAATTCTACAGGATCCGTACCCTGTATTGGTTCTCTTCTTGTGTAAAAAAATTGGTTTCTCATGTTATAAATTATATTTGTTAATTAAATAGTTTCTTATTGTATTAATTTTATCATACTTATATATATCTGATTCTACATTTGCATGCTCATCTATAGTCAAAAGTATGATATTTTCTTTATCTAGCCTAAATTCAGGATATTTATTCTTTGGAAGGATATGATGAAAGAATGCACTTGATGCTTCTTTTCCTAAATGCCTACCACTGATTTCAGACTTGTGAGGTCTTTCTTTCCATATTTCTTTAAAGAATAAATGGTCTTTGTTGGGTTTGTCAGCCCTAACTGTTGGTTTTACAGTTCGAGCTGACTTTTTTAAACCCCTATTGTTGGCTAGTTTTTTCTTAGGTTTATGCTTAAAGCAGAATTCTGATTCTGATTTAGCTCCACAAAACTTACAATTCACTATTAAAATAGTTTTGGTGTAACTTCTTTATGGTCTATAACTTCTATAGACTTAGCTTTTTCATAATCAATTACAACTTCACTTTTTTTTTCTTCTTCTTTAGGTGGTTCACCCTTTATAGCACTAATGATTTTAAATTTTAGAGCATTAAAGAAATCTACATCCTCTAAAATGTCCTGCTTAAATTCTTCTAAATTATATTTAACATTGTCATAAGTGTATGTCTTACCATACTTTCGACCTAGTTCATATTCATGTAAAAGATTTAAAGTTTCTTGCACTCTATCAATACCAACACCATAAATTATCTCAAACTCTGACTTCTGATAAGGAGGGCTCATCTTATTCTTAGTAGCTTTTACCTTAGTAAGGTTACCAAGAACTTCTTGACCATCTTTTATCAATGATCTAGCAACTTCTATTCTTACATCAGAGTAAAACTTTAGTGCGTGACCTCCTTGTGTAGTAGTAGGGTTACCAAACATAACACCAATCTTTTCTCTGTATTGAGAAATAACTATAACACATGTATTTGTATCATGGGCTATACTTTTAATCTTTGGGTAAGCACTGCTGTTTAGTCTAGCTTTCTTACCTATTGCATGATCTCCAACTTCTCCATCTAATACAGCTTTAGGAATCAATGATGAATCTGAATCTATAATAATAAGATCTACTTCACCAGTTGACATAACTTCTACTGCAATGTTAAAACCTTCTTCACCAGAAGACGGTTGAGATATAAGCATCTTACTTGTATCAACTCCCAGTGCTTCAAAGTAATTCTTATCTACAGCATGTTCACCATCTATAAATACCACCTTACCACCTTGAGCCTGACAACTAGCTACAGCATGTCCACATATAGTAGACTTACCTGTACCTTCCCAACCCATGAGTTCATACATTTTACCTCTTACAAATCCTCCAACTCCTAGAGTTTTGTAATCAAAACCAATACTTCCTGTAGAAAATACATCATATTCTCCTGTGGTTTTACTGTCTAACGCAAGTAGTGTTCCCACACCGTATTGCTTGTTTAATTTTTCTAACGCCTGTTCAAAAGTGTTAGTCTGTTCTGCTTTTTTTGCCATATGTAATTATTTAATTGTTTACTCAAATATACGAAATTAATGTAAGATTGCCTGATCGTTTTAAATCAAAAAGCCCTAAGATTTCTCTCAGGGCCTTTTACAATTAAAAACAGAACAGAAGTATTTTAATTCAAAAATATAACAAGATGATCAAAGTTATAAAATAAATCTTAAATACTACAATCTTAAATACTTTTCTTTTCCTCTTTTTTTTCTTTTTCTTCCATTTTCTTTTTCCAGTAATCTGTACTTACTCTCTGAATAAATGAACATGGTATATCTATTATCTCAGATATCTTTGTATCAGTGTAACCTTTACTTGCAAGTTCTTCTATCTGCTTTACGCTAATTTCATCATATTTATATCTATAATTTTTCATCGTTTAATAGTTTTTCTAGTTCAACAATGCCTAATTCAAGACCTGCTTTTTCACAAGCAAGTCTACTATCATAAACTTTATCATCTTCTGAAGGATAATAACTGTTTCTCCAACCGTCTGCTTTATGCATAACTGTAACAATAACATCATAGCTGTCCAATAAGTCGAAACATACTCTAGGGTTATTATCAACCACTGAGTGTACCTGATTGTCAGATACACCTTTGGCTAACATATAATCCTTAAACGCTTCATCTTTATTAAAATCTTTAAAGTTTTCTGTAAGTTTATCAAACATCCACTTGTGTAATAGTTTTCCAAACTTAGGATTTTGCTTCAATAATTTTTCTGCTTTCATTTAATATTTTTTTAGTTAATGATTGTTCACTTTCTTTAAACCCTGACCACGCTTCCATGCTCTCATCCCAATAAGTAATACCTAGTTTATCTTGCCAATATTCAATCAGATCATTAGTCTTATTAAATATCCTATACTGTAAAGATAATTCATCTCTATGTAAACCTTTTTTTATTAGTTTAACTACTTTAGGAAAAAGCTTCTGAAACTTTTCTGACGTTTTAGAATATTTACCCTCTTTTATTAGTATAAAATCTTCATAAAAGGCTTCTTTTAATTGATATACAAGAACAACAAAACCCCCTTCGTAGTCATAATCTTCTACAATTTGTTTTGTTCTTTCATATTCGCTATCTAAGAAGTCTTTAAACATATCTAAATCTTTAGGTCTAAATAATACATAAATACAATCTTTATAATTGTTATCAGATATCTCATCTTTCATGTATGCATTTATGAAACCATTTTTTCCTAAACTACCTCTTGGTAATTTTACAGTTGGTAACATAAATATTGAAGTATTTGTTTTTGTTAAATTCATTTATTTCTGTTTTCTAGTTCATCTAATGTGTACAATTTTAGTACACCATAGTACATTCGTATTTGTTTTTTACTCTCTTCAAAGTTTCCACCATTGGATTTTAAATATGCTGTCATTATAGCTTTAGTAAACTGATAATCTGTCATGTTTAGATTCATATTATCTCTACACCAAGCCTTACCTACACCATAAGCTCCTGGAATACCATCTCCACTATCACCTATCACTACTTGAGAAGCTATAGCTAATCTGCTTTCTAGTTTGCTTATAGATTTAAAAGTACCCAATACATCCTTATAGCTTCTATAATCATAGAAAGGTATGTCAGGGCAGTTATAAAGAACATCTTTATCTATAGCTGCCACAACACAATTACCTTCACTTAATTGCACTGCATCATACACGTAATCATCAGCTTCAGCTCCTTTAGAAGGTATAGCGTTTAGCTCATCTAACATGTAGTCTGCTATCACTGGTATAAGTGGGTTTTTATCTTTTCTATTAGACTTATAACTAGGATATATATCATATCTAAAATTATTACCACCTCCAATAAATATAAAAGTTTCTTGTATGTTATACCATTCTTCTATATTGTTGTGAATTTCTTCTAGTTTAGTTCTAGTTCTATACTTAGCCTCTTCTATTCTATCTTCTTCTGTTGGGAATTCCATTAGAGAGTCTTCAGGAAAATGACTAGCAAAGTACATAATGCTATCAGCATCTATGATTAGTACTCTTTCTGTATCATCGTAGTTGCTGGGAAGATTTTTCACTTCCCTAACAACTATTTCAACTTCTTTTTCAATTTTTGTTTTTAATTGTCCTTGTATCATAATTTTAATATGCTAAACATCCTTTAATATCCCATCTACCATCTTTTTCTTTAGATGATTTCTTGTAATTAATTTCAGCCACTTTAGGTTTTGCACCTTGTAGCTCTTTTGTTATGTACACTTCTAACTTCCAGTTAGGGTTCTTTTCAACTAGAGCTCTTGCTTTTCTAATAGCTTCAGTTTGTTTTAATTCTGATATAATAGTTCCAGACCAACGAGGATCATCAACAACATATTTAGTAACCCACTTTCTAGTTCCTTTAACAGGAAAATTTGCTACAGTGGTTCTGGTTTTCATATTATTTTTTACTGGCTTATGAGTACACCAAGCCCATGCAGGTTCATGTTTAGATGGTTCACCGCTATCAAATTTAGCTTTTGATACTTCTACTATACCTTGTGCATTATTCCAACCTCCGTTATAGTAATCATTACCAAGTTCTTCTCTATCTGAATCTTGTAAGTTCTTAAAAGCTGTTGCTAAATCTCTACCCTTGATACTATCTTCTTTAATTATTGCTCCCATTTTTTATTCTATTTTTTAAATTGTTTTAATTTACGTTCTAATTGTGTTTTTTCGTCATGACAAGTTTTACATAAGGTTTGTAGATTATTCACCTCACAAAATAATGTATCTACAAAAGCAGGAAGATCATTTGAACAGTTAAGACTACCAGCAGGTTCTATGTGATCAACATTTACTTCATCACTCTTAAACCAACTTTTACACTTGTTACATTGGTATTCCCATTTCTGTCTTTTATTCTTTCCTTTATATGCTCTTTTAGATGATTGCTTACATTCTGATACAGGCTTCCACCATCTACTTTTTTGTCTAAGAGCACTTCTTATCATGGACCAAAACGCTGCTTCTGTCATTGTTCCAGCGTTTCTAGTTCTAGGTACTCTTGGTTTTCTTACTTTCTTTGCCATAATTTTAAATTAAAGGGTTGTAACAAATTTAGTTAAAATATTACAACCCCTAATTAATTTGATTAATCCAAGTCTACCACTCTATCATTTATCTCATTCTTCATTTGATCTAGATTCATAATCACCTCACGTATGTCTGAGCTTGATATACTTGGTAAGTTAAACTCATACTTAGATGATTCAACTGCATACCCTTCTGACACTTTAGACTCTATGTCTGAAAGATCACTGATTGCATACTCTTCATCTAGTTCTAGAGTATCAAACTGACCATCGTGAAGAATAGTTGTAGCTTCTTCTCTTGGTACAGTCATAATTGGAAGATACTCATAACATCTACCTTTGTGTGTACCAATTCCAACCACCTTCATAGGATTGATAAGAACAAGAACAGACTGATCACCACATCCTACATAGTGTATCTGATCAGAAGTAAAATGTAAACCAGCTGCAGCACAATCTTGCGTTGACCAGTTACAATCTTCTTTTGGCATACTAACCACCTCACCTATACGAATATCAAATGTTTTAGTCCAATCATCTGTAAAACGATTCTCATTTCTGTTAGGTAAGTCTAGATATAGATCTGTAAGACCTCCTATTTCTTTACCATGATCCACTCTAGTTGTGAACTCCTCTTCGTAAGGTTCGCACTCTACATAGTCTTCCATTTCGTCACACCACTCTTCATATATTGTTCTAGTCTCTACTTTATAAAGCTTATCATTATGTACAATTTTATACAAATCATTCTCTAGAAATACAGTATAAGCATCAGGGCTTTTCTTCCATACAGCTTTCACTTTGTTATATGCATTAGAAATAAAGTGTACAAGCTCTGGAGATCCATGTAACGTTACTACATTACGTAGAGCTACAAAGAATCCTTGTTTGGTAATACGAAAACTATTCTCATCTAGGAATCTGTATAGCTCATTGCTCACTTCAGCTCTTGGATTAAGACAACACCACATAAAGAATCTCTTTAGTGATAAATATTCATCATCTTCAGATAGGTCTTCTGCTCTATCTACCACTTCTATTAGTTTTTCTACTAATAGTTGAGGAATAGATCTAGATATACCTTTGAAGTAAACAACATTATCTTCCACGGTGAATTCATCACTTTGTTCAAGAATTTTAATACCTTTTTGTAGAGCCTTACATTTAGCTAGTTTCTTTGCTGCATCTTCTTTTTCTTGAGCTACCTTAGAATCCATTATAATTCTATCAAACTCAAACTGAGACTTAGCATTGATTATAGCATCGTAATCTTCTTCTGTAGCGTTAGGTTTGTTGATAATGTTACCATCGTTCATTAGAACTGTTAATGATTCATTTACCAACTTAACTCCTCTATATAGAGGTTCTGTACACTTTTCTTCTTTACTTGATAATTCTTGTTCAATTAAGTTATCTAACTTGTTTTCGATAACTCTTTCAATTGAATGGTCTACTCTGTTTTTAAACCACTCTAAACTTAAAAATTTACTCATTGTTTAACTGTTTTTATTTATTAATTTACTAAAAAAATGGGAGACTGACTATCAATCTCCCATATAACTTTACTCTTCATTTGTTGTTTCTTCCTCTTTTTCAGGCATGTAATGTTCTAATTCAACTCTCACTTTATGATATTTAAACAAGTCTATCATTACTTGTTTAAATTTTGATACACTTCCGTAACTTATATTGAACATGTAGTCAATATAAGTATTGTTCTCAAAGAACTTTTTATACTTCTCAACCAAATAGTAAATACCATAATCAAATGACTCAATTTCATTTGTTATATTTAACATCTTATCGAGAGTGGTATAGTCATACGTACCTGTTCCTAAATTATGTCTCTGATATTCAATTAATAATTTTATATCATTATGTATAGAAACATTAATAGGTTTCATGTATTCTATATTTCTAAAAATATTATGAAAGTTATCTCTTAGTTTTTTTATAAAATAAGCTGTAGAAATTCTTCTAAAAATAATATGATCACCTTTCATAAAATTATTAAAGCTTATAAAGTTTTGAATCTTCATAGACTCTACATGTTTCATTTCTCTATTAGAAAAGGTTATTAATATAACATTATGATATTTCATAACATTATATAAACTATCTATGTTTAAGAAGTTGTCATGAGAGTCATATATGTAAGTCTTTCCTGATTTAGCCATATCTTTAACTTTCATCTTGTTACTAACAAACTTACACTTTCTGGATCCATTCCATCTACTAAGATCGGTTGCTTCTTTAAATGTAATTTCTCCTTGAAGCTTCCTATAGGTACCGTTTTTAGACTTAGTTACTAGAGATTTAGCAGCTATCTTAGCTTTTCTAGCATCAAGCCATGATTTAGGTACTTCTTTATCAGTAAAATCTAATACATTAGATAAAATAATAGATTCTAATTTTAACCAATCTTTTATAAGATCTCTCCACAAACTTTTATCATAACTACCAAGATTTAAAATTTGATAATAACTATCATATCCAGTAGAGTGTCTGTTACCTAAAATAATACTATTAGTATTTTTAAAGATTACTGCTCTAGTAAAGTCAGATTTGCCTAATTTATCATTAATAACTTCTCTGATCCAAGATTTCTTATTACCTTTTAGTCCACCATCTATTCTTATAGCTAGTTTGTTAGATGAAGTTAATGCATCTTTCCAATCAAACTTTCTAATCCAATGATTACTATCAACTTTATATATTCTATTATTCTCTACTCTACCATAAACTTTATAGTTACCAAGTAAGTATCTAAAACTATCTTTATGAATTTTATCTAGTTCTAAAGTTTTTAAACTTTCCAATTTAGGAGAAGTTATAGAAATTGTAGAAAAATCTTTAATTTGATTATAATTATAACTTGAACCAAACATATCAACATATCTACTATCTCTTGTATAGTACTGTAAGATAGAAGTAATGTTATATTCTTCACTTGATACACTTTTATTATAACGTTCACACATATAATTAGCAAGCTCTGTAAGTTTAGCTTTAATTATTTGCTTAGCTTCTTGACTATATATCAAAGACTCTCTGTTAGGAGTGGGAAACAATCCATCTGATAAACCAAATCTTAATCCTACAGGAATATCAATTTTACTAATTCCCAGCTTTGCAAAATCTAACGGATAATAAACATCATCTAAACAGATGTGTAAGTATTTATCTTTAGATATTTCAGAAAATTGAAATATCTTATTTCTATGAATACTAAAGTTATTATCTATATCATCTACATTGAAATATACATTCTCAAAATAAGCAAGTTGTTCTTCAATCTTTTTTCGAAAGTCATTTTTATCTATCCATTTTATAGGAATAGTAACTTTAACACCATTACTTTTATCTGTAACTGTTTCGTTAAGAAGATCAATAGTATTAGTTTCTTCACCTTCATACATCATGTACTTACGCTCTCTACCGTCTTTTCTACAAGTAAAGTAGAATGAAGAACAATATGCAAGAGGTGCTTTAAAACCTAACCCCATCATGCCAAGTTCTGTGTTACTGTTACGTTTAGTAGATTTACCATACTTACTGATGATATTTTCTACATCATGATGATCTAAACCAGTACCAAAATCCTCTACAGAAAATTCATAGTTATTACCATCGTTTCTTACTAAGGATACTATTATTGGTTTTGTCACTCCAGCTCTTCTGTGGCTGTCTAGTGCATTACTTGCACATTCTCTCACTGCAGAGCCTATTGAATCTGAATACAGGTTCTTACTTAACATCTGCATTAATACTTGTGCAGAATCTAAATCTAGGGACATCCCTATGCTCTGATTGTCTTGTCCTGAAGATAGGACTTTTGCTTGTGTTTGTTTTTCTAAAATCATTTATTTATTTATTTATTTATTAATTCCTACTCGCTTTACTAACCATATATCTTTACCTGCAAAATCAAAGTATACATCTTTTACTTCTTTGTATCCCCAAACAGTATGATCTCTTGTACATTTTGACTTTGTCCAAGTGTCATAAGTATGACTAACAGCTCCTGTACTATTTATAGGAGTGTAAGTATAAAGTTTCTGTATTTTTTTAGGTAATCTGTTAATTATCATATAGTTGAGATCTATACCTCTTACTATAACTTCATCTCCTACTTGAAGATCTATCATCTTTACTGGTTTATTTACTACATCCATTCTTCTTGTTTATTAGTAATTATTATTTGTTTATAATTTAAATCCACCTTTACTATTGGATCATTATCATCAGGTGACTCAAAATTGTAAGTTTTATAATTATAACTTTGTTTAACACCTCGAACATTAGTCCAATATCTTGTCTTAGTTACTATTTTAGCTCTACACTTTACAGCTATGTATCGTGTTTTACCATTGTGCCAAGGAGAAAGTTTACTTACTCTTGGTTTTTCTAATACTTTATAACATCTTAATTCAGAAGATGAATTTGTTACAAACTCATCTCCAATGTTAAGATCTTTAGCATCTTCTGTTAAAATTAATTTCATTGTTTTTTTTTAAAATGGATCCTCTGCATCTTTTAGCCAATTGATACTAAATCCGTTATTTTCATAAATTAATGTATCTATTTTTGTGAACACACCTTCACTGTCCCAATCAATTCCTTTATAGGAAGCACTTGCTGGGTGACTTACAGTGAAAACATGTGAAAATATTCCTGTATACTTTTTATATCTACTAGCATCTTTACCTAGAAAAACATAAGGCACACCTAAAGGATTAAGAACTTCTTCAAACAAATACTTTGTAAAAGGTTCCCATAACTCTATGTGACTTCCTGCTTTATTCTTTTCTGTAGTTAGTGCTACATTAAGCATCAGTATACCCTGTTCTGCTAGATAACTAACATCGGGTGTTGCATCATAACTCAAGTTGAGTCCTCTATGGAATTCAACTTCAAGAGCTTTGTAAAAGTTTTCTAAGGATGGTTGCATATATTCTGTTATAGAACAACCCATCAGTAGACCGTCTGCTACTGGTAGATTATACTTAAACGTGTGATATGGACACATACCTATAATTACAGCTTTTACTTCATCAAGTGGCGTTTCTTTAAAACATCTATAGACATTGGATGAGAGAGGAGCAATTTGTTTGCCCCTCTTACTCTCCTTCTTTAAGAACGTGTATATATCATCACATTCATTACTTTCTATAAATGGTCTTAGTTTATTGTGCCACGAAGGGTGGAATTTAGATTTAAAACTTTCCCATTTCATACTTACTTAGTTTATACAGACGACATTACCCTCAGTTGGGTTATTAACTTCTGTTAGTTCAAGATTTTGATTTTCTAATGAATCTGCTTTCATCACTGTAGGTGTAAATTTTACTCTGTCATAAGAATTTCCTTCATCATCTACACCATAAACACATTCATACTCTGCAACCTCAGGATTATTTTTAGCAAAGATTAAGAGATTATTTATATATTCATTTAAAGTCATAACTAAAACATTTCAAGTTGATCCTCAAGTGTAAATTTCTCTGTTTTGTTCACTGTTTTACCAGTAACAACACTATTAAAGAAACTATGCAATTCAGAATGTACAGACATCCACTTAGAAGGATGTGACCCTTTTAACGAAAATGTTGCATGATTATATAAATCCCATAAACTACCTTCTGCACCATAATCATGAGTTGGATTAATCAACTCTCTCTTAATAATGTTAAGTTGTGTAGATGTGATTACTTCTTCTTGAATAAACATTCTACCTAGTAATTCTGCTTGAACTTGTTCAGTGGCTTCATATTGCTTAAATAAATCTCTATCTCTCTGTAATGATGAGAATGCAGATGATCCTTTCTTAATATATTCTACAATACTAGCAGGTGCTACTGTTTGTACATCGCCTACATGCTTACTTTTAAAACTACCATAATTTCCACTAACCATTCCGTTAGAACAAATCATTATTTTAGTACCAAGAGCAAACTTTAAGCTAACTTTCTTGTTATAACTATTTTGCCAAGCTATCTGTAATTTCATTTCTTTGTCAGCAACATTAGCAATAGTGTATTTACCATTGGCAACACCACCATCATCTGCTACACTATACTCTTGACTAGCAAGTGTATAACCTGATTGATGAATGCTTTCTAATGTAATATCCATTAGTTCTTGATGACTTACTGGTTTGTAAGTGTTTGTCTGTTGTGGTACTTGTGCATTTAGCATTATTGATAAAGCTTCTGCATTTCCTGATTTAATTGTACTCCTCATTTTTATTTATTTATTAATTAATTATTCTAGTGATATTGAGAGATCTTCTATCCCAATGTGTTTTATTAAAATTGCTTCTAGGTTTTCTATACTAATACATTGAACTTCATCTTCTGTAGTGGTATATAACCATTCTATGTTATCTTTGATTTCTTTTTCAAATCTTACTTTCTCCCATGGGCTCATTTTATAATATTTTTAGTTATTAAATAATCTTCTATTACTTTAAGTCCGTAACATTTTGCAAGATAAGCCCAATCATTAATACCTTCTGGTAAATACTTCTTAGGAACATTACAATAATCAAAACCAAACATGTTGGTAATGTCTATACTATTGTTCACACCTGTAGTATCTGAATCGAAAGATAATATCTGCTTCTCTGAATTATCAGTAATGTATTCAACATTATCATAAGAGAAACATGCTACACCTTCGTTTTGTACAGCACAAACAGTTGGAAATATCTTTTTCATAACCATATAATCTTTCTTACTCTTAGTAATAAAAGCTGTATGACAATTCTTAATATCTTCCATTCCGTCCATTGCTGTGATAGGTACATTGTTAGGCATCCACTTCCACTTTCTATCTGAGAAAGGTCTGTAGATTTTCCAATTACCATTATACAGATAACCAAATCTAAGCTCACTGTTTTTTAGTACAATACGTTTCTTATTTAAATACAATTCACTAATAGAAAACACATTGTTAGCTTTAAGATCATCTATGTCTTGATAATAATCATTCCAATACAAAAGTTCTTCGTTTGTAAACTTTCTAGTCTTCACTTGTATAAAAGAATAGTCTTTTGGTTTTATCTCTGGTTTTTTATAACTGGTAATTATCTTTTTGTACTTTTCAGTTACCACTCCTGTAGATATACCTAATCCAAAATCTGTATCAATCTTCTTTAATACGTCAATAAAATTGGAAATATTGTAGAGCTGCATAACAAAATTAAAACAGTTACCTTTAAAGTTTGTATTTCCAAAATCAATGTAACTCAACGAGTCTAAACCCTCTTTATTACCAATAATAAAAGAAGGTGTTCTCTCATCTCTAAAAGGAGAATGTGTAACTACATTAATCTGCCAATCATTATTAGGCATATAAAACTTAAATATGTCATAAGAAGATATCTTTGTAAGAATAACATTTGTACTTATTCTTTGTTTTTTTGATCCTTTTATCATATTCTTAAAATTAAAAAGCCCTAATCATTTCTGAAAAGGGCCTTTGTTTTACATTTCTGTTTATCTAGTAATCATCCCCATCTTCTGAGATGTGTTTATCTGAAGAAACTAGATTATCATCAGGATTATAGCTTTCTATCTCTTTAAGAATGTAATAATCTTTACAACCATATTCTCCTGCCACTTGAACTACAAATCTCTCATGTTGTTTAAGATCTCTAGGTTTCTTAGATTTAAGAGATTCTACTACACGATTATCAGTATAATCTACAGCTCTAAAGAATTTCATAGCCCATCCAGACAAGAAACCTTTGTTGTAAATACCTTGATACTCCTTAGTTTCTCCATCACGTTCTCTAACTACCACTGTAGCCATTGAAACAACAGTGTCACAATACTCACCATCAATTTGTGCTTTTAAGTCTCTTACATCACCTCTCATCAACTTTTTCCAATCAAGTTCTAACTCAGTATCAGCAAGACGATAATCTAACTTAGAAAGCCATTTCTGCATGAAGTTATATAAATCTTCCTCACCTACATAAGCTACACGATAATCACGTCCCTCAGTGAACCAGTCATATAGATTAGACTCATCATCAGCCCAAGATGTTGTACCAACACTATTAATATATTGGTTCTTTGTCCCATCTCTGTTCTGACGTTGCTTGTCTTCTAGAAAGAAACTAACCTTGAAGTTATCTTGATTTTTAACTTCTTGCAACCATACATCTATACGTAGATATGTGTTTCCATCTTTAGTCTCTCCTAAATATTCTGTAGCTTTACTATCTGCATTAATCTCTCTGCCTAAAATACTACTGTATTCTTCAGCTGTTGGATTAATTGCTATAACATTAGCTTCAAATATTCCTACTTTCTTTTCGTAATTACTTTCGTTATTACTGTTTTCTCTTAATTTACCTCCAATTTTACTCATTTGTTTTTAAATTTAAATTATACATATTTATTAATTATTGATAATACTCTACTATTGCATCTTTTACAAGTTGCAGATTGTTTGGTATCTTGATTTTATCAAACATACCATCTGGACTCTTTGCAGGTCTCTTTCTATATCTATTAGTTAAGAAACTGTAATTAGCACCATCTTTTGTGTCTTCTACATCTGTGTATAAACACACTGTTAATAATCCTTCTAACAATACTTGATTGTCAATAAGCTTACCTGCAGTTTTAATCTTATATCCTATTATTTCACCACTGTCTTCTATAGTTTCAGGGTGTGAGAAATAGAATATAACAAGATCATCTCTAAGTCTTCTAGCTGTTCTGAACATGTCTACCATATCTTTAGCCATAACACTAAATTTTGTGTAACCCACTTCTGTAGCTTTATCAACCATTCTAAATCCCATAAGATAATTACTATCTTCTATCACAATGTTCTTGATATGTTTAGCTTTTTCAGATAAGGTTTTTAGTAATCTTGTTACTTCTACAGGATCATCTACTTCCTTGTAGTTTTTGTTTTCTGTACTATACAGTTTTTCAGATCCTTTGAAGGGTAATTCTTTCTTAGCAACGTTTATAATGTACGTTTCTTCAGGGTTTAAATGTTTAATAGCGGTTGATTTTCCTGTCCCAGTCTCACCAACAATTCCAATTAATTTTGAACTCATTTTTACTTGTATTTATTAATAATTCAGTTTATAAATATACGAAATTACTGTCGGAATCCAGCATATCGTATCTTGTTTTTGTCAAAGAACTCAAGTGCTTTATTGAGCCATTTCTCTTCAACTTTTTCAGTAGAGCATATAATATATATGTCTGCTTTTTTATCAGGAGTGTTATACTCCATAGCCATACATCTATTGATTTTCTGAGCTAAGTTTTCTGCATTACTATCAAAGTAATTTATAATCACCTTGTTCAATGGTTTGTATGTAATTCCTGTGTTACCAATCTTAACCACTGCCATGTGTTTTCCTTCACCTTCAGCAAATCTTTTAAAAGCATCTTTGTCTTTTGATTTACTATGATGTGATGGTATTCCAAGTGCATCAGCTATTTTTGTTACACCACAGAATACAAGAACACGTTCATCAGACCAGTTATTTAGTAAACGTTTAGTCTCATTCAACTTTGCTATTGAATTCTGTATAAGTCTCATTCTTGCAAGTCTAAGAAACATAGTGTTACCTCCAGCATACATCATTTTATTTATAACATAACTGTAAGCTTTAAACTGTTTTAATTCAGTCTTCTTACCTTTCTTAAAATCTATTAAGGTTCTATCATCTAAAGGGCACCTGATTACAGTGATTTGATAATCTACAATAACTCCTTCTTCAATAGCTTTCTCTATAGGATACTCAGCTAACACTTCTAATCCTAAATCTTGTGATAGATCACGCTTAGTAAACTTAGATAATGTACCTGTTAGTCCTAATACTCTATCGTTCTGAGAAAACAAATCTACACATACTCCTATCTGTGCTTGTGATAGTAAATGTATCTCATCAATAACAACAATGTCAAACTCAGTGCCTGAATGTTTATGTATTGATAAGTGTGTAGTGTATGTAATGTTATCATTTACATATTTCATTTCTTCAAAATCTTCTACCCAAGATTGTTGAATCTTTCTATCTGGATAAGCTATTAGAATACTACAATCTTTATCCATCTTTTTAAGAATGTTAATTGTAGTCCTAATCTTACCAAACCTTGGACATAAATTTAATATGCCATACCTACCATGGTTCCACCATGTATCAGCAAACTCTGCTTGTCTTTTATCTCTTAGTGTCATTTTTCTTATTTCTTTTTGTATAATCTTTTAAATTAATTCCATTCTCTAAGATATTTATGCATGCATAATATTGATTATAAAGATGTGTGATTTCTTGTTTCTCTTTTTTTGACATAAGTTTGAATCTCATCATCTTTATCTCAGCAAGCCTTTCTTTTAATAATTCTATAGGCCCTGTCATGATAGAAAGAATGTTTTATTTCTAACTGAATCATAATCAGAATCTGTTATATGTCTTTTCTTTGGTAACTCTTTAAACATACCTAACTGACCTAGAAACGCAAGACCAATTCTAATATCATCTTCACCATAACTATTTTTGATAAGACGTAAACTTCTAAAATACTTACCACCGTAATCATCTCTAAGTTTATTCAAATCATATCCAGAAGGGTCTTCTACATTATATCTCATTGGGTCAAATAAAGCCAAACATATATCAGAATCATTCTGCGTAGTTGAACTATCAGCAAAATCTTCCAACTGTGGCTCAACATCACCATTCTTTATCCTAATAGGATTAGCAATAGATCTGTTAAACTGACTAACAACTACTGGTGAATATCCATAAAAGTCACGAGCATAACGTAACTCATCAGACATTTTATCAATAGCTGCTTTCTTAGTTGGTTGATCTTTAGTAGTCTTTAATAATCCAATATGGTCAATAACAACAATAGTTATTTCATTTGGATCATCAGGAATATATATCTTATTATATTTATCCTGCTGTACTATCTCACCACGTTCTAAAGCATATGATTTCAGTTCTTTAGCAATACCTACAGGGTTCTCTGGTCCATCAATAATAGTAATCATGTCTGATAACTTATTCATGTAGTCTTCATAAGATAAAAAGATTTTATATTCTTGTTCTGTCATCTTATCTGTCCAACCTAAAAGTTTATTAACTCCTATGGTTACACCATGATCCATAAATATTCTACGAGATGTCCACTTTGCAAGTTTATAAGTTCTACTACGCTCCATAGATCTGTACCACACCTTCACTTTAATTCCTGATTGTATTCCTTCAGGAGACATAGCCCAATCTACAGGATTAAGTACAAACGCATCATCAATAAAACTAGTCTTACCTGAACCAGTAAGGCCACCTATTAAGTAATACATTGATTTTCTAATACCAATATACCTGTCAAGTCTATTAAATCCCATAGGTACACCACCATTTTTTCCTTCAAGGCCCTTTCTAACTTCTTCTTTTAGTAATTCAAAACTCATCTTTTAATATGGTATTTCTTTCATAAATGTTAAGCCACGAGTATCATCATCGTTACGTTTCTTACTTTCCTTCTTTTTCTCTTCTCTGGTAAGATAATCATGCACCTTACCTCTTGGTTTCTTCCAAACAGCACCTGTTGGTCCATCATTGAAGTTCTCTGTAGCTTTTTTATTAGTTCTTTGCCAACTAAATACTTGACTTCCTTCATCACAAGGTATGAACCTTATTGGTTTTGATGATGCTTCCTTCTTATACCATTTTCCGTTAACTTTTTTCCACTTTTTTTTCTTTCCTTTGATTGACATAATTTTAAATATCTGTTGGTCCTGTTTGTTGTTCTGTTTTATCTTTATCCATTTCCATAAGTTCTATGAAACCTTCAAAACTTCTTTGATTTAAGTATGGAACTGAGCCTTGCATGTAACTCATAATATTCTTACCTTCTCTTAAAGAACGTTCCATTTTAACTTTCACTTCATACTTCAGAGCTTCTATCAGTTGTTTAGCTGTATAGTCTCCTTCGTTAATTATTGCTTTAAATTTTACTTTACAATCTGATTTAGCTCTACGTAAAGATCTACTACCTTTAAATGTTTTGTGCTTGTATGTAAAACTATCTGTTGCTGGATAGTTCTTCCACCATTCTTCAAAATCAGTTGTTAAGGGTTTACGTTTTACTATTTTAGCTAATTTATCATCTGCATTTACAAACTTTAGTAAATTTTTACCTTCTATCGTTACCTTCTCATCATCTCTACTTATCAATCCTTTTCTTATAAGACCTTGATAGAGAGCTCCAATCTTCATACTATCTTCATACAAAGGTGATATATCTTGTCCATTTTCTATAAGTTTCAGTAAGTATATTAAATCAAGATTATAGCTCTTTTTTATTATCTCTTTGAATATTTTTGGGCTTATGTGCAGTTTCATTGTCTTTATGCTTTTTTACTTCTATTATTGCAGGTTTCTTGTTTTTTGATTCTTGTTCATATTTCCATTGTTCATATTCCAACTCCATTTTATGATTTCTTTCTGCCCTATAGATTTCATCGTTAGCATAAGCTGCGTGTTCCCAGTCTTCGTTAATTAATTTACTCATGGTTTTCTGTTTTTATTTTGTTATTTTTATCATCTATACTTAGTCCAAAGTGTCTATAAAACCACCTGAAAGTATCTTTTGCTTTGTTTGTATTGAACTTAAATACTTTCTTTAGTGTTCTTATAGAATATTGTCTAAATTTCTCATACTGTTCTACAGTGAGTGTCCACTGTTCCCAATCACTCTCAAAAGCATCATCTAAATCCTTCCCAACAAGGTCTAGTTGATACTTCATCAAGTGTTTGGCTATATTCTTTCTATTTATTTTTGCTCTTCTGTTCATATTAAAATAAACTTGTTTGATTAGGTATGACTAAATTCTTCTTACGTTTACCTTTTGTAAGAATCTTTACTATCATACTTTCTGCTTTATCTATATAATACTTATAGTTTACATTATCTATTGATGAATCTTTCTCTAGATAATTGCAAACATGACAAACCCATTCACCAGCTTCTACTTGACTTCTCTTCACTGCCTTACTTTGAGAGTCTTCGTTTTTAACTTTGTATACCTTTTCACCTACATTAGACACATAGTATCTGATAAGTTTGTTGTATGTAGTTTGGTTATTGGTTACTGGGTCTACACCTTCATAATGAAAATCTCTAGATGCTTTCTTTCTAATACAGAAATCATATAGATTCTTATGATTCATTATTGTCTCTTTTACAGGAATATTATTTACATAATACTGTTCAAGAGCAATAGGTACAATTCTAGCAGACTTATTCTTATGTAATTCAAAGTCTGTTAAGAAATCACCTTTCTTCTTCACATAACCATCAGGCATTATGGCCAAGTAATCATTAACAGTTGAGAATATGATTTTACTATAGTCTGTCCTTTCTAGGATGTACTGAGTAGCATCACACCACCAACTATTAATCTCATGCATTTTAGGAATCAAGTCTTTTCTCACTTTAATTGTTACACCATCTGTATTAGCAGAGATCACATGTATGTCATTCAATTCATATTTCTCAATAAGCATCATTAAGCTAAGTTCACCAGTTATAGTAGTGAACATAGTTAATTGCCTATCATATATCCATGAAAGCATATCAGATGACTTACCATATACAGAGTTAACTGCAAGTTTAAGTGCTCCTACGATTCCTTTAATTCTTCTGTCTGTTTTAGCTTTAGGTTTAAGTTCTAACCTACGCTCAAACATCTTCTTATAGCCATTTAAGAAGGCTTTACCTAAATGTGCAGGGTATTTACCACTATTAATAATAATAGCAGGATAATAACTCGCTACATCCCAATCAATAATTTCATATTCATCATCAGATTCAAACACCTCAGGTTTATTTTCTGTATGTAATCCACCTCTCATGAATGAATATACATTATCATAAAAATGTATGTGCTCTTTAAAGTTATCTTGAGTACCAAGCTTAGTCTTCTTAATTTGTATCAAGAAATCTTTAAGCTGCTTAGTTTCAAACTTAACATAATGAGCTACACAATTTTTTAGTGCAATGCTTCTTCTAAAATATCCTTTTCTAGGAAGTTCTTTGATTGTAATCCCCTTTTCTTCACAGTAGTATTTTTTAATCATTTCATCCCCTATCTTACTATCAGAATAGTTTAAACAAGGTATACCAAACTCTTGCTCAATGTCATTCCTAAGCTGAATCTGGTTATTCTTATTATATAATGGATGATCTGTTTCACCTAATGTAACTTTGTAAAATTCATAAGTTGCATCAACATCATTAAAACAATATTGTAGAGATAGATAAACTTCTTCTCTAGTCATGTTAGTTTTAGTATGATGTATAGGCATTTCCTCAATGTTCTCAAGGTCCATTTCAAACTCTAATCTTTTCAGACTGACACGCCTGTTTTTATTATCATAATGATGTATCCTAAATAGATCCATTTGCTTTAATGTAAGCTCATATTCTCTATATTCAGGAAATACATCAAAATTAGCATCATGGATTATATCTTGAGCTTTTTGTGCAATTTTACCACAGATATCTAGCCCAGATAATTCATGCCAGTTCTCATGATTTCTAAGTATCCACTCAACTACTTGAGCATCAAATCGTAGATTATTATAACCTACCCAATAAACGTCTTTGTTTTCTTCTGTGTATTTTACAAAGGCATCAAGTTGATTATGCCATTTACTAACTGTAAAACTTTTAGGAGTTTGTTCTGGTTTCATACACACCACTATAAAACACTCCTGCATGGTCTCTATGTCATAGATAATATTATTGTCCCTCATTTAGTTGTCCTGTTTTAAATTAAATAGTGGAGACGGAGGGACTCGAACCCTCGTCCAAAATGTTTAGTAATTAATATTGTATACAGCTTTACGTTATTTGTATTCTTACGCTAGAATATCAAGGGTCAACACTTTAAGGTTGACTTCCACCATCTAGTTTATGTGATAAACTAGAAAAGACTTTATGCTGCGTATTCCAACTCAGCTTGCACGTTTTCACCTACTAATGAATCTGATCCATTTAAGATTGAGTGTACTATACTCATATTGGCATTAATTTGTTCGTTTCCATTTAAGAAAATTCACCTATGTTTAGAGTTTTCTCTCGCTGAATATTAAGAACGCAATTCATCTTGTCAAAACCAAAACGTCCCCAACATAACTATTTATCAAATATAATAATTAAAAATAATATCTTACATGATCTTCAAATAAAACTATTTTCTTATGTTCTCTTTTGAGTTTATTATAAACTTTTAATGCATCTCCTGTAAGAGTGATTCCTGTAGAAGGTTCAGCTTTTGTTATTTCAAAATTTAAACTCACATCTTTTTTAGTCATTCTTTTTCTAACTGGTGTCATCTTTCTATTAATTTTCAAGATTTTTTGATAAACACCACTGATGTTGCCACTACCCCATTTTTTACATAAGTCTTGAGCTAACTTCTTTTTTTGTATTTTAGCACGAATTCCTTGTTTAATTTCTTTAATCTGTCCATTTGTGTACGTTGTGTACGTTACTTGGTTTTTCATTTTAATTGTATTTATTAATTAATAAAAAATAGAACGACCATCGTTCTATTATTCTTCTTCATCATCGATGTATTCTTCATCATCAATGAATTTTAATATTACTTTATTATCGTTTTCTTCATCATAGATAAGTTCAACTAGTGTATTATTGATAGTATCTTCATCTATTAATACATCTAACCATCCGTCAAACTCTCTTAGTATAAAGTTCATTTCTGTTACGCCAAACTCTATATATGCTTCTTCCTCTTCTTCTTCATTAATGATTATAAATGTCCCTATCTCTTCAGGTGTCACTATAACAGAATCATTAATAATAAAAGGACGTACAGGGTATCCATTCTCTTCAATCAATATATCATCAGATACATTATTATGAAAATAATCTTCTGTTATTTTCCAAACTTGAACATGCTCTTTATCAGGATGTCCAGGATTAATATGGTTTATGAATAACATTCCTGGCTCTAACTTAGTAGGATTGTAGTGTCTAAATTGTAGCTCTGCTTCTATAAACATAATTTATCTCAATATTTATTAATGAACTGTTTGTTTGATAATGATAATAGTTATTTGTCATCTTTTACAAATTGTCCATTAATCATTTTACCTTTACGCTTAGAGATTACTTTATAGGCTGACTCAAGACATTGCTGAAGGCTTATATCTTGCATGTGAGCTTGAATAATTAATGTTACCATTATATCACCCATTGCATCTATTATCTCTGGCCTATCGTTGTTATTGATAGCTGTACAGAGTTCAGTTGTCTCTTCTAATGTTTTTAATGCTTGTGCCATTGGTGTAGCTTTGTCAAATATCTCTTTTTCTTCTGCCCATTGTTCCACTGCACATTCTAATTCAAAATAATCCATATTGTTTGTTTTTAATTTATTCATAAATAACCATTCTTTTTTTATCATTTTTAATTAAGCAATATTATAAAAGTTAAACATACTATCATAATGGCCCAATAAACTTTCCACCACGTTGATGTTACATAATCATCTTCCCAAACGATACAATGAAACGCCCAACTTAATCCTAAAACAAATACTAATTTTACTGTTATTCCTAGAACTCCCATAATTCTTGATTTTAATTATTAAAAAATATATCTAATTGACTCTTTGCTAAAATACTGACAATATAACTGCTTCCAGAATATTAGAAGTTTAGTTTTGTCACGTATAGGGTAACGCATTACACCTGATTTGTTTTTTATCTCACAACTATATTTCATTAGTTCTTGAGCTTCTGGTGTAGCTTTATTCATTTGATTCTTATGATTAGTAAGTACTATAACTTCACACTTATTCTCACCTGCTACACGTTTAACGTTAGCAAATAACTCATCATAATGTTGTATCCATCTTCTTTGAAACACAACAGGTGAGTAATTTATGTGCACTTCCCACCCTAAGTCTTTAAGACGATTAATATCATCTATTCTTGAGCTTATTTTTTGCATCTTAGGTTCTAATACATTAGAATATACCTGAGGCATTAAGCTCACTCTCACTCTAGGTTTTTTGTTGAAATTATTTACATCTAGCTTCAACAAACTAGGATACTTAGTAGCCATGGTGCTGTTAAGTTGTTCATGATCATCATATCTCTTAAGATAATCATGTAAACTCTCAGGCATATGTTTCTGCATCAATACTAAGTCAGTATTACATGCTACATCTACCATGGTATAAATAGGATCTTGTTGGTCAGGAACCTTATCATAAGTTTTTTCCCATTGTACAACAGAGTTAAATATCTGGTCTACATTGGTATTAACAAATACTCTGTTTCCATTATATCTAGACATGTAACAATAAGTGTCTACACAACCACCAAAACACCCATAAATGAGGTTTGGAGCTATACAATTGGCACTATTGTTATTGTCTTTAGTTACAAGTGTACGTGTCTTTTGTTTCTTTATCATCTTGGAAATCTTCGATGAAGGGATGTAAACTTGTAAACTTCGTAGTTTCTTAAAGTTCTTCCCTCTTTTAAACAATAGTGCACACCTTTAATTAAACTAGTATAAGAATGACACTTCTTACACTTAAATTTATCTTTCGTCTTCATCTTGTTTTGCTTTTCTTCTTTGTTCTACTCTTATTTTTCTATACATTTTAGTTTGTCCTGCTGTGACATGACTGTATGTACGAAATCCTGTAATTCCATTTCTCTTTTGGTTCCAAAAATCTTTACCTTGTTTACTCATCTTTGTTTTGGTTTATATATTCTTCTAATAAAATATCCATATCATCCGATAAGTAATCCATTTTACTTAACCACTCAAATACATCTTTTATGATTTCTTCTTCTTTAGTAACTCTTTTAAGAATGGTAACACAGAATAGGTTATCTCTATCTTTAATTCTTTCTGCAAACTCAATAGCACGTTCCTTTGTTAATGGATTACTCTGTTGTATTAATGATTCTTGCATCATTGCAGTTGAATCTTCTGCAAATACTATGTAACTATTATCTTCTTTACTCATTTTTGTTTTGGTTTTTAATGTTAAAACCACTAACACAACTCAAACGGTATAACGAAACCTTGTTGTGCTAGTGTTTTAACTGGCTATTAATCGTCAATTTTAAAATACTTCATCTTGATTTTATTCCACCAAGTTAATTGTTCATATTCGTTCTCTGTATACACATGTACTCTTTTTCCTACATGTATACAATGTAATCCGCTTTCTAATATTATATGTTTAATATTTTGTTTCACGTTTGTTCTAATTTATTCGTTATCGTATATGTAACACTCTCTACTACAAAAACCTTTATAACTTACGTTTGGTGCACAACAATGTTTGCACTCAGGTTCTTTTTTAATATCGCTTTCTTCTTCAAAACAATATTTACAATCTTCTACCCAATCAGTATCATAAAAATGATGATGATCGTGACAATATTCTACACTCATAATCTTTAATTTTAGTGTTATTAATTTGTTTTATATAATTGCATTAAAACGCAACATACACGGACATTAGCATTAATACTACTCTACCATTCTCTATCAACACCAACCTCTATGAAATCTACAGACTCAGAGTAATATCCGTTACTTTCTCCGTACCATCTTATATCCACATAACCTTTTATTGTTGCAAACTTGTAGAAAGTCCATGTAAAAGAATCATCTTGATATTCTGGTATTTTTACACCCTCTGGATTCTCACCTTCGTTTGTAGATTCTTCTGATTTCAAAATAGGTTTGCCTATTAAATCATTTAAATCTCCACAAATATCTTCTATTTTCACATCTTCACAACAATCTTGTGCGTGGTACATTTTAAATTGCTTACCATCATTACAAGTAAATAAAATTTCGTCATTATCGTTTTTTATCTCTGTAACTATTTTTCCTATTAAGTCTCTTATTTCTGCCATTTTATTAAGTTTTTCGTTTATATATCGTACAAATGCTAACAAGGTGTATAAGGCATTAAAACGCCCTCATACACGGACATTATACACCATTAGAACAACCAAGCTCCAAGTGCAAAACCTATTGCAAACACTATTGCAAATGGTATTAGTAGTTTATTAAATACTTGCTTGGCTATTTCGCCACCTATTCCTTCCATCATAATTTTTAGTTTTAAAGTTAACGGTACATAACACCATATAAAATTCATTTCGTTCCTCAACGCATTTTATACAATACGTTGTAATCACATTAAAACGTGTTACAACAACGTATAACAAAAATACGTTCACTTCTTTTTTCTACTATGCCAAAGCATCATTAATGGTATCATAATAAATGCTAATGCTAAAAATATTTGTTCCATAATTCGTTCTCTTTAAATTTGTTATACAATTCGTTGTATGCAATTAAAAAAGACATACAACAATAAATATAAGTAATGTGGCGTGGCTTGGTTATACCAACAAATCAATGCACATTTGAAGTGTCAGCCTTCCATCTTACGTGCTGTGCTACTCACCACACTACTCATATTCTAATTCGTTGTAAGTAATTAGCCTTTAGGCTCAAACCTTTTCCCACATTTGCATCTTAAATAAGTCCAATCAGCATTAACTATCGGTCTACATTTTCCATCAGCAAACTCCTCACAACGAAGTCTATAATCAATAGCTAAAAATTGGTCTATGCTTTCCTCTACTGCATCATCAAAAAAATGGTTCGTGTAATCCTTTTGTATTAATTTTGCATAAGCCTTTAACAGTTCACGTTGTTGTTGCTAACATTGTGTATAGGTAATTTATTTATTAACTCCATTACATCAAATAGTCCGCTTTGATAGCCCATCTTATATTCAATGTTTTCGGTGTTTAAATCCCTTTCCAACTTGTCAATTTGTTTTGCTAATAATCTTTTTTCTTCTATTGTCATCTTATTGTTTTTTAATCCATAAATAAACTACCCATACACACATCGTTAGCAACAATTAAGAATTAGTTCTGTTATTGTAACACTTCATACACTCTATAAATCCTCCTTCTGTAAAGTGTTCGGTTACATAAACTTCATCTTTTGTAAAACCACAATTATCGCATATATTTTGTGTTAAGGCTTTTTTAACTGTGCCTAACACCGTATAAAGTGCATTTTTAATTGCTTTTTTATTAAGTATATTTTTCATTTTAAAGTTGTTTAATATTAATTAATTCCGTGATAAACGCACCTTATACCATACGTTAGCAACCATTTAAAATATCAGTTACTATCTTTAACATTTCTTTTGGTCGCTTATCTTCAAAGTCTTTTGTGTCAGGGTCTATCGGAAGTCCGTATTCAACTCTATTTATGCTTCTGCCATAATCGTCTAAAACTAAAATTATCTTTTCGGCTAATAAACGTTTGCTTAATAGTCTTTTTTCAAGTTCATCTATTCGCCTTGCTTCTCTATAAAATTCTTTGTCTAATTCTTTAACTTGTTTTCTAAAGTTAATTTCAGCAATAATCCAAGGTAAGGCTATTGCTAATATTAGTAATGTCCAAATAATAATTAATTGTATCATAGTTTTAAAAGTTTATAACAAAGGCTCTGTACAATTTGCACAATAACCACTTATCCCATTTTCACTTACTTTCATTTGTGGGCGTGGTCTTTTACAATTACATTTCACAAC
>PVMK01188683.1_pt1 | contig 29078 bp, 19 predicted proteins | sample 1853481 | NCBI WGS metagenome assembly PVMK01 (sample SAMN08533507, study PRJNA380276) | Marine sediment metagenome, whole genome shotgun sequencing project.
TATTATAAGGAAGTTTGTATGTCAAATCGTATATTGTTTAACATTTCAAACAGTTATATTCCACATTGTGGCATTAATTGATGGGGTGAATTGATGGAAAATAGAGATGGACTTGATTAAAGATATCTTGCCAATATATGGAATCAGTAATTATTTCAGATATATAATGGCTATCACAACCCATAATCAAGATTTTCACCGCTCTGAGGGTCGAGCATCAGGTCATCGTTCCCCCTTGAATTGAAATTCAACCTCTTCTTTGTTGCCTTCACACTCATATTTAACGTCTCGGAATTTCTACAACCTACTGAGAATATAGGAAAATTTTGAGGCTTTTGAATTTGCCCCGGAAATGGAATAATTCCAACATTCCAGTCGCACGACCTTGTCGTTAGACTCTGAGGCTCTCGAAGGGAGGCTCTCGACAGGTTAAGCGAAGCCCTTAAGTTCTGATTTAGCCGATATTTGGATTCTCTCGCCTGCAATCTGAAATTTAAATTGTTTCATCTCTTGGCGCGCCTCTTCTTTGCCATTACCTTTTTTCTGTTCAGTTTCTCCCTCAGTATCCTCGAACACTGGAATGTGACGACTTTCCTGGGTGCCAGAATCATATCCTCTCCGGTGGCCGGGTTTCTGCCTCGCCGTTTGGCTTTCTGTTTTAGGCAGAATTTTCCGAAGCCGGAGATCAATACATCTTCGCCGGATTCCAGGGTGGATTTGATAATTTCAAGAATGGTTTCGACGGTTTCAAAGGATTTCTTTTGGGTGAAGCCGTTTTGTTCTATCAGGGCGTTGGCAATGTGCGCTTTGGTGAGTGTGCCTTTCTTGGGCATTGGGACCTCCTTTCACGAGGAGGTTTCTATATATCGGTAAGGGACTGATTCGTCAAGGAATGTTTTAATCCACAGATTTCGCAGATTACACGGATTATTCTAATCACTTTAAGAGCGATGCGAAATCTACAGGGTTTAATTCCCCGCAGCTTGCCGCGGGGAGGTTCATTACAAATATTGACTTTTCTTTTACAGGAATTGAAGACTCAGTTGGGGAGAATATTATGTTTTCGGACGCGGTGACCAAGGTGAATATAAAAACTACTAAGATCGTTACATTAAAACCCCCAATTAGTACCTATTTATTGAAATCACATCATGGTTGTACATGATTTATGCCATATTCAGATTGCATATTTAAGCAATTCTACCCGTCGAGAGCCTCCCTTCGAGGGCCACGGGGTCGAACGATCGATTTAAATAGAAAAGACAGAGCGACCTGTCGGGTCGTAGCCGAAGGCGAAGCCTGAAGCGATACCATAAATCTTCAATCTTCAATCTTCAATATTCAATTCCCCGATAAATCGGGATTTACGCTTCGCTACAACCCCGCGAGCGGGATCTCCGCTCCGCTACGACCGGCTAGCTTGCCCGGGTTGGGATTGCTTCTGCGTTTTGTGTCTTCTTACCGGTGATGTTGCGAAATATATTGGCGTATGACCGGCAGCAGGGCGGCCGTACCTTCCTGTAATGGGCATACGACGGGGAGCTGGAGCTGTTGGGCAAGTTCTTGCCGGTAATTGGCCAGCTCCTCTTGGGTCCCGTCCTCGCCGTTCAGTGCTATGGCCAGGGTTTGTGCGCCGTACATCCGTATCAATTCGATCTCGTCTTTCACATCCGGCAGCAGGCAGCTTAGATGTTCAAGATCTTCATAATATTTCCTGAATGGTGCGTGCTGCAGAATTGCGCCTTTTACATTTGCGGAAACAATAATCTCGGAGCCGCAAGGTCCGGATGGATTTCTCAAGCCGGATTGTCCTTCGATCAGAATCAGGTCCGGAGAGGATTGGCGATCACATTCCACCACGGCATGTTCGAGCTCACCGCTGACAAAATCATTGAGCGTGGCATCAAAAATGAACCCATGTCGGTATCCCTGCAGCCAGCCGGTCTGGCCGGTATAAATCATTTCGGTCCGGATACCCTCCTGCCGGCACAATTCCGTGATGAAACGGGCGGTTGTTCTTTTTCCGATGGAGCAATCCATTCCCAGGACTGCAATTTTAGCGGCGCGGACCTTATAGATGTCACCATTCCAGAAATGAAGCCGATCAATGGGTTTGGGTTTGCGAAGGTCGATAATCTCCACGCCATTTTTGCGGGCGGCATCGCGCAACACCGGTTTCTCGCTCAATAATTGGTGCATGGTACTGATAATGCTTATTCGGTTTTCCAGTACTTCCATGAGGATATCGTTCCAATCCTCGGGCAGCCTGCCGCCGCTCAAAGCCACCCCGATGATGCAGTAATCCGGTCTTTGGTGGCAATGATCCAGGAAGGTGGGAATGGATTCAAAAACCGGTATGTTTCGGAAACGGCCGTCGACGATTTCACCTGCGTCTTTTCCGTAACTTACCGGGTCGATGACACTGACAATGCTGAAGCGGTCGGTTCCCCGTATAAGTCCGTGAGCAGTCTTGGCATCGGATGTGGCAAACCGACCGTTTGTCAGAATCAGTGCTGTGTCCTTCATTAGTTCAGATCTCGTAAAATGCTAGAAAAATAGGTCTTTCTTTGGACATTATTGGGCGTAATGAAGCCTTTTCGGAGCATAGGTTTCGGGTGTCAGGTGTCAGGAGAGAGGAACATAAGAGCGGAAACTCAAAATTTCATATGAAACTCCGCCTGCCCGAAACAGTGAAAAGATTGAACGTCGAACATCGAACGTCCAACATCGAACGTCGAATATTGATGACGCTACGCTTTATCGATTTTAAAACGAGCGAATCACGCTGAAGACGTGATCTAAAGGCCCAGAATCTCGAAGGGTAGATTCGCTTTGTTCAGTCTTTTTTTAAATTGACAGAATACATTATTCGATGTTGGACGTTCAATGTTCGATGTTCGACGTTCATCAGTTTCTTTATCGATTAGACTGGCCGCTTTTCAGGCCAGCGGCGGGCGCTGAACACTGATCCGGCGGAACACCTGGATAATTAAAGCAAAATCACCAATCGTCTTGATTTACACCCTCCGATCAGTGATCCGCCAGTAATTCAACCCCTAAGCCCGGCTTATCGGTTAAGCCGAGTTCACCGTCTTTCAGCACAAAACCGCCCGTTACCAGGTCTCGGGCGAGGTCCAGGTGGCCGTCGAGGTCCAGATAACGGGTGGCCGGCGAGGCCAGGGCGGCATGCAGGGCAGCGGCAATACCGACAATGCTTTCATCCATACAGCCCCACATCAGATCGATACCTGCAAGGTGTGCGATCTCGGCAATCTGCATGGCCGGGGCGATACCTCCGCACTTCATAAGTTTGATGTTAAAAATGCCGAAGGGCCGGGGAGGTCCCAGACAGGTGAGTGCATCCTGGGCATCCAGCAGGCTCTCATCGGCGGCCACCCTTTCTCTCACCGTTTCGGGCAGTTGACGCATGCCGTCAAGATCGCGGGCTTCCAACGGCTGTTCGACAAATTCCAGCTCCAGGGCCGCGGTTTGTTTGAGAAAATTTTCGAATTGATCCACCGAGTAACCCTGGTTGGCATCCACACGGATGATGATTTCCCGGCCCATTTTCTGCCGGATGCGGTGCAGACGTTCCACATCCTCTTCCACAGTTCGCCCGATTTTGACTTTGAGTATCCGGAAACCGCGCGCTATATACTCTGCGGCATCTTCCAGGGATTCTTCGACGGATTCAATTCCGATGGTAATGGACGTCGGCAGTGACCGGTGCACCCGGCCCAGCAACTCCACGAGGGGCAGGCCCAGATGTTTGGCCCATAAATCATGCAGGGCCATGTCGATTGCCGCCCGGGCGGCCGGCGCAGCCGACATGGTGTTTTCTATGTCCCGCAGGCGCGTTTTTAAATGTCTAATATCGGTTCCGGGCAATAAGGCTCCGAGATTGTCGGCCAGAGCCTGCCGGCACTCCTGCACCCCTTCGCCGGTCACCTCCTCGGCCGGAGAGGCGACGCCCAGACCAACAGACCCGTCTTCCGCCTGCAGGTGAACGAAAAGGTTTTGCACCGATTCGATGCGCTCGTAGGCGATGGTGTACGGCCGGGTCAGCGCCAGATTTTCAGTCCAATAGGTTGCCTGGGAAATTTTCATATGATTCTGCGTAACCGTTCACAGGTTTGGGGCTCCGCCCTTCGGTTCGGGCTTCGACCCCACAAGCAGGGTTCAACGTTCAGCCCAGCCGCCGGCCAAAAAAACGGCCGGTCTAATCGAAAAAGAAACTAATAGTTCACCGCAGAGTTCGCAGAGAACGCCGAGAAAGAAAATTTAAAACAATCTCTGCGATCTCCGCGTGCTCTGCGGTGAGATACTTCTTGAAAATGGCATCAGATTTTATGAAGTTTCATACAAGAGGTTAAGGACAAAGAAGGCATTATATATCCGAAGTTCTCGTTTTATTTTGCAAATATGGGATAAATCCACATTTACAACCACTTAATCAACCAATCAACGATATCTGAAGTTGTAGAAATTCCGAGACGTTTAATTCGTTTTTCGGGAAAGAGCTCTTTACGGTCATGGAGGGGATAATAGGAACTTGTTTACCTGGTTGCAAGATTTATTTTGATATTTCAATTTCCTTGACAGGCGAACGGATTGTATATTACTGAAGTATGAAATACCCAACCCGGCAAAGCCGGTTGTAGCGAAGCGAAGATCCCGCTTTATCGGGGAACCAAAAAAAGGAATTAATCACGAAAGCACGAAAGGACGAAAACACGAAAAAAATATAGAACAAATTTCGTGTTTTCGTGGTGAAAAAGTTTTTCATAAAATGCAATGAATTCACAATTAAGACTCTAACCCAGACAAGCCGGAATTGAATATTCAATATTCAATCGATAGGAAATTCCTGTTATTCTTGTTTTTGCCTGGCGAGTGGTCTTTACCCAAGATGATTGGTTCCAGGTTTCAAACCTGCAGGCTGCAAAGGTGAAACACCATGGAAAAGAAGGTCTATATCGTTCAATGCAAAGATTACGATGAAGTCGAGGATAAGCTTGCCGCCTTGATAGATCTGATGGGCGGCATGGGGCGTTTTGCCAAACAAGGCGAGAAAATTGTACTTAAGGTTAACTTACTGCGTGAAGCCAGACCCGAAGAGGCGGTTTCCACCCATCCGTCGGTGGTGGCGGCCGTCGGCAGACTGGCAAGAGAAGCCGGCGCGGTTCCCGTCATCGCCGACTCGCCCGGAGGGGGGTACCGCTATACCCGGAAAACGCTGGACAAGATCTATCATACCAGCCGTATGCATCAGGCTGCGCATCAAGCCGGTATTACGGTCAATTGGGACACAACCTCCAGGCCCGTATCCTATGCCGATGGTATTCTCACCAAACACTTTGACATCATCACACCGGTTTATGAAGCGGATGCGGTTTTTAACTTATGCAAAATGAAGACCCACCTGTTTACCGTTATGACCGGCGCGATCAAAAATATTTTCGGTGTTATTCCCGGGTTGTCCAAGACCGGGTACCATGCAAAACTTCACGATGTGCAGAGATTTGCCGGTATGCTGCTGGATCTGTCTCAATACGTTTCTCCTCGTCTGACGATCATGGACGCTGTTGTGGCCATGGAAGGTGATGGCCCGGGAGCCGGAGATCCGCGGCCGGTCGGTTTGCTCATCGGTTCCGAAAACCCCCTGGCGCTGGATGTGGTGGCAACCGAAATAATGGGTCTGAAGCGGACGGAAAATCCCGTGATCATGGAAGCCGAACGGAGGGCTCTTAAACCCAACCGTCTGGAAGAAATTGAAGTCATCGGGGCGGATCCGGCCGATGTGAAAGTGCAGGATTTTAAGCGGACCCGGGTATCCGCCGGAAGTCTTGGATTGAATTGGATACCGTGGTATCAGCGGCTTCTTGAACCGTTGTTCAAAAATGCGTTTACCGTGCGACCCCGGGTGATCTGGCACAGATGCATCGCCTGCGGTACATGCATTGAAGGCTGTCCCATGGAGGCAATCAGCTTTGTTGATGAGCGGGCTTCCATCGAAGATGACAAATGTATCCGTTGTTACTGTGGCCATGAGATCTGTCCGGAAGAAGCCATCGGTTTGCACAGCAGTTGGCTGTATCAGCTGATCAACCCGGTCTAACCTAACCCGGACAAGCCGGAATTGAAGATTGATGATTGACGATTGAAGATTTGTTGATGTCGCTTCGCTCCGTCCTTTTTAAAACCGTAAAAATACCTTAAATATTCAATAGTTACAAAATAGCGACAATATTTTGTTAGATAAATCCTTCGCAAACATGATGCGATTTCAAGAAATAGGTACTAACCCGGAATTGACTATTGACGATTGAATATTGAAGATTTGTGGTATCGCTTCAGGCTTCGCCTTCGGCTATGACCCGACAGGTCGCTCTGCCGTTTCTATATAAATCGATCTATATTTATAAATCGATCTATATTTTCACCTCCTAAGACTCACTCTTTCCCCGCCTTAAGAGCCGATTGTTTGATTAGACGTGTCAAACAATTTCGATAGGGTATCGCAATCAATAGGTGTTTTGAGTGTTCAGTGACCCCGAACACGTGAACGGTTAGGAAAAAACAATTCTTGACATCTGTTCTGTGTATACCGTATACAATAATGAAATTTTCGTCTGTTGCGTCAAGGCTGTTGAACGAGCCTGATCTGATAATATCCAAAGAATTCAAACTTAATTGTCCAACGGAGAGAATCGATGGAGCTATTCAAAAACCTTACCGTATTATCCCTTGAACAGGCAACCGTTTTGCCCTATTTGACATTTAGATTGGCCCAGGATGGAATGCAGGTGATCCGGCTGGAGCATCCGGTTTACGGCGACCCCAACCGGATGATCGGGGATAATGTGCTGTCCGAAGAGCGAATGAACGCCTATTTTTTGTGCATCAATGCCGGTAAGAAGGATCTGACCCTGAATCTGGCGGAAGCAGAGGGTCAGAAAATATTCCACACGCTCATCCGGGAACTGGAAGTGGATATTTTTGCCACCAATCAGCTGCCTAAGAATTATAAAAAACTGGGTATCGACTACGATACGCTCAAGTCATTGAGGTCGGACATCATTTGGCTGGGGGTTACCGGTTTTGGGCCGGACAGCAATGAGGGCGCCTATGATCCGATCCTACAGGCCCGGGGGGGCTTAATGGAACTTACCGGGGAAGGCGGCGGTGATCCCCAGGTTGTCGGAATCCCGCTGCCGGATATGGGCACCAGTGAGCACGCTTACGGACTGTTGATGAAAGCCCTTTATAAACGCCAGGCCACCGGTGAAGGAAGTTGTATTAATATGGCCATGTTTGAATCTACGGTATCCTGGTTGACGGTTCCCATTACCTTGACCGCCAGTTTCGGAAAAACCATCTCCCGTCGCGGTAACACCCATGAATTTTTCTGTCCCGGTTTCCGTGTATCAAACCAGCAACGGTTATGTTTATTTGGCGGTTGGAAACGATCGGCAATGGAAAACCATGGTGTCCCAGGAGATGTTTAAATCGTTGGACAATCCCACATACGAAAAAAATGCAGGCCGCATCGGGAACGTGAAAAACCTCAACGCCGCCATTAATGCCATCACCAAAAATTATTCGTCAGAGGAATTGATCGATCTGTTCACCTCAATTACGGTCCCCGCCAGCAAAATTCAAACGGTAACGGAAGTGATCGCCGATCCGCTCGTTGAGAAAAAGCTTCTGTATGCCCAGGACCCGGTTTCGGGGACACGTATTACCCTGGCACCGCCGCCGAATATGACACCTTTTCTGGAGGCCTCGAATCGCCGGCTTTCGTTTCCGCCCCGTTTCGGAGAGAATAATCAGGAAATATATGGCCGCAAGCTCGGCTATTCCGATGAAGCGCTTTCCGGCCTCAAAGAAAAGGGAATTGTTTAGAATTGGGAAGTGGGACCCGTCGTCGTCCGATAGAGCGGGACTATGCCGCGGCTAAAGATGCGGAATGGGGAAGTTGGAATTCGGAATGCGGAATGCGGAAGGCGGAATTGGGAAGTGGGAAAAAGGAATGCGGCCTCCGGCCCGTAGGGGCCATACGGGCCTACGCCCCGGAGGGAAGTGGGAAAATGGAATTCGGAAGAGGGACCCGTCGTCGTCCGATAGAGCGGGACTATGCCGCGGCTAAAGATGCGGAAAGGGGAAGTGGAAATCGGAAAACCGATAATTTGCGATATTAAATTATCAGCGTGCTTGCTGCCCTTCTGAGGCTACTTTTTTCGAGCGTAGTCTCAGAAAAAGCATAGTGCCTTAGTACATAGATCCATTAATACAGTTACGTAAAATCCGAGGAATGGATTCTAATTTAAAAAAAAATATCAGACAGGATTTACAGGATCATCTGGATAGAAAGGCCTCCGGCCTTAGGGTATCTCGCTGCAGGCAAAAAAAATCCGATTAATCATGTAAATCCTGTCAAAACTAAGAAATTAAAAATCGAATCCATTCAACACTCAGTGTCCTTGTGAGGAAAAAATATTACGGCTAATATGTTACCGTAATTATGAATAGGAGCACTTAGTGGCTGAACTGTTACATTAAACGAAATTGCGTCGTGGCTTTTAGGAATGATAGATGAGAAAAAAAGCTGAATTGAAGGGTTTTGATCCCGGGCCTTTGCAGGTACTGCAGGAACGAAAATCCCTGGGGCAGCATGTTTTCGATAACCTGAAGCGGGCCGTCATCCGGGGCAACATTACGCCGGGAGAATGGCTTGTTGAAAGTCATATTGCGCAGATGCTGGGAATCAGTCGTACGCCGGTCCGAGAGGCAATCCACAAGCTGGAACGTGAGGGGCTCATTGAGCGACAGCCGCGGGGCGGGTTTACCGTCCTGGGTTTGAGTCGGAATGACATCCAGGAGACCTTTGGGATTCGAAGTGTTCTGGAAGGCTATGCGGCCAGACTGGCCACCGTAAAACATCAATCCAAAGAACTCAAAGTCCTTGAAAAAAAGATTGAAGAATTTCAGGTGTGCCTGAACAAAAGACAACTGGATCTGTTGCCGGGGATCAATACGGAGTTTCATGATTTGCTCTATGCGCTCAGCAAAAGCCCCAGATTAATTCATATGATCAACGCACTCAGAGATCAGATTTTCAGATTCAGACAAATGATTTTAAAAGACGACAAACTAGCTAATATCAGCAATGAAGACCATATCCAGATGTTGAAATTTATGCGTAAACGGGATGCCGAAGGAGTGGAAAGGCTGGTAAGAGACCACATTTTGCGTGGACAGGAAGGGATCCTCAGAGAATTTGGTAAGAAAGGGGCGGACAGGAAGCAGTGATTTATCAATTTTAAAACTTAGGACACAGATCGGCACAGATAGACACAGATAAATAAAAAAGACAGTGATTTTAATTGGGACAATGAGCTAAAATTTGAAATGAACTAAAATGAGCTAAAATTGTGGTATTCTGTCGATTTTTTAAAAAAGATAGAGCGTAGCGTTTCCTTAATTTTAGGCATTTTAGGCAATTTAGATCACTTTAGTCATTCGTTTAGGCGCTATATCAGTCTGTCATAGCAAGTGGGTGAAGCAAAGATAAATATGATAAAGTAGAACTTACTATTAAAAGCGAACACCATACAATTGGAGACTATTAACCACATGACGGAAAAGAAAATCAGAATTCTTGTGGGTAAGCCGGGGCTGGATGGGCATGACCGCGGGGCGAAAGTCGTTGCGCTGGCCCTGCGGGATGCCGGTATGGAGATCATCTACACCGGGCTGCATCAGACCATCGAGCAAATTGTCCGCACGGCTGTTCAGGAAGCGGTCGACGTTATCGGCCTCAGTATTATGTCGGGAGCGCATCTTCCTATCTGCAAAAAACTACTGGAGATGATGAAAGCCGAAGGGATCGAAGATATCCCGGTAACTGTGGGTGGCGTTATCCCCAAGCAGGACATCCCGAAATTAAAAGAGATGGGAATTGAGGGCGTCTTTCCTGGAGGCACCTCGTTTGACGATATTGTTGCCGGCATTCGCGGGGTGGTGAAATAGCGCGTTGCGGGTTACGGGTTGCAAGTTACGTGTTGCAGGTTGCGGGATGCGGGTAACGGGTTACGGGTTGCGTGTTGCGGGATGCGGGTTGTGAGTGTCAGGAATTCGGAAGTTGGAATGCGGAATGCGGAAAATAAGAAAGGGCGTATGCATGCGATCTAATCTGATTTTTTTCTTCCTCATGCTCGTTAATCAAAATTTTATAGGGGACGATGAGAAAGTAACTGCTGCGCTGTTGCTCAAAGAGCTAAGATGGCTCATCTGACATCTGACATCTGACATCTGACATCTGTCAGCTGACTTCTGATAAAAGTTGCGAGTTGCGGGTTACGGGATGCGGGTTGGGTGTTACGGAAAATGGCATAGGGCATGGCGCGTTGAGCAGGGCAATTTGAAGCCGGAACATCTGTCTTCCGACTTCTGTTCTCTGACTTCTGGTATTTGGTTACGGGTTGCGAGTTACGGGTTATGGGTAATAAGGGCATAGAGCAAAGGGCATAGAGCAAAGGGCATAGTGGGCAGAGGACAGAAGACGGATGACAGAAGACAGAACATAAGTGACATAGGGATTTGATTTCGGAATTCGGACCTGGCGTCGTCCAATACGATGGGACTATGGCGCGGCAAGCATGAGAAATGCGGAATGAACTAAAGAGAATCGGGACGGCCGAATCAATCGATATTCGTCATTCGTTCATTTGCGAGTTGCGAGCTGTGATGGATACTTGATAGGTTTATCGAGTTAATTGAGTTGTATCGGATGCTGGAAAGTTGGAGTTAACGGAGCGGAAGGTAGAGGATTTAAGGCATAGAGCTCAAAGCCCAGGGCATAAGGCGTAAAGCATAGGGCCGAAGTTAGAGGTATAGAGTTGATTGATCTTTTCCGCCTTCCGAATTCCAATTTCTGTAATCTGTCATCTGAACTCTGTTTTCTGACATCTGACATCTGACCTCTGTTTTCTGTAATCTGTCATCTGTATTCTGTCATCTGAACTATTACAACAAACCAAAAGTTAGAGGGGAAAAATGGGTGTTGCAAAATATGTTAAAAATGAAAAAGACGGCATCGAAGAAGTGATCTATCAATCCGGTATCCGTGTAAAACCGGTATATACGCCGCAAGATCTCGATGAGGTTGGATTCGACTATGAAAAGGATCTCGGTGATCCCGGGCAGTATCCGTTTACACGCAGCCTGCATCCCCAGGGATACCGCAGCCGGGCCTGGACCACCCGTCAATACACCGGTTTCGGTACGCCCCAGGAAACCAACAAACGCTTTAAATTGATGATCTCCCATGGTCAGACGGGTTTAAATGTGGCCTTCGACCTTCCGACCCAGATGGGCTATGATTCGGATGATCCCAAAGTCGTCGGCGAAGTGGGTCGCGTCGGGATGCCGGTGGACTCCCTGCGGGACTTCGAAATTGCCTTTGAAGGAATCCCGCTGGATCGAATCGGTTCCGGTCTGACCATCAACGCCGTAGCTTCCATCATGTTGGCCATGTATCAGGCCATGGCGGAAAAATTCGGCTACTCCAAGGAAAAAATCAGTGCGACACCCCAGAATGATATTCTCAAGGAAATGATCGGTCGCGGGGCCTGGATATTTCCGGTGGAAGAGGCGGTCCGACTGGTAGGAGACAGTATCGAATACTCGGTCAAAGAACTTCCGCGCTGCAACCCGGTGAGTATCTGCGGTTATCACATTCGCGAATCCGGTGCGACGCCCGCCCAGGAAATCGCCTGTGCTTTTGAGATAGCCAGGGCCTACCTGGATAATGTGATCCAGCGGGGGATGCAGGCAGAGGATGCTGTCGGGCGCTTTTCTTTCAACCTGAATGTGTTCGGCAACCTCTGGGAGCAAATCGCCAAGTTCAGAGCGGCCCGAAAACTTTGGGCGAAGATGCTGCGGGAGGAATACGGTGTACAGGATAAAAAGAAATTATTTCTCAGAGGTCTTTTCGGCGGCGGCGGCAGCGGACTGACCAAGGACCAGCCTGAAAACAACATCATGCGCGGCGCCTTTTATGCCCTGGGAGCTGCACTGGGTGGGGCTCAGACCACGGCGCTCTGCTCATTTGACGAAGCCTATACCATTCCGACCCCGAGGGCCGCATTGCTTTCGTTGCGCACCCTGGACATCATCATGGATGAGGTCGGGCTGCGTGACACGGTGGATCCCCTGGCGGGCTCTTATTTCATCGAGACGCTGACGAAACAGATGGAGGAAAAAATTCTCGACGAAATGAAGCAAATTCAAGAGATCGGCGGCATGGTGCACGCGGTGGCCACCGGTTTTATCCAGCGAAAAGTGGCCCGGCAGGCTTATGAATACGAAAAGGGGCTTCAGAAGGGGGAATACATCAAGGTCGGTGTCAACAAACATGTCGATGCGGTTGAGGACCAAACTGATGTGGAACTTCATGAATACAATGAACAATGGGTGGACCAGCAGCTTTCCAACCTCAAAGAACTGCGCCGGACCCGCGACAACCGGGAAGTATCCCGCACGTTAAAAGATCTGGAGCAGGGAACGCGAGCCGGCAAAAATGTGATGCCGTTGCTGGTCGACTGCTGCCGGGCGTATGCCACCGTAGGTGAGATGGCCGGCGTTTTCCGGGATCTTTTCGGAGAATGGGAAGAACCAAGTATCTTTTGATTTTGGATATCGGATTTCAGATTTCGGATTTGTTCAAAGATTAATCTATATTATTGAAGTTTGGGGTTATAGGAGTGAATGCTAAAAACAATAATATGAATGAAAAAAATAAAGCATTTGTGGAAGACAATCCCCAATCCGCAATCCCCAATCCCCAATCGGGATATCGCTGGGTTGTGACATCGGCGGCACGTTTACGGATTTTGTTTTGGTAAACGATGATACGGGTGAATTTACGATTAACAAATGTTTGACCACCCCGGGCGATCCCTCTGATGCGGTGGAGCAGGGTATCCGGGAGTTACTGGAGCGCACACCCGGATTCATGCCGCACATCGAGGAAGTCATCCATGGCACCACCCTGGTGATCAATGCCATCATTGAAAGAAAAGGGGCCAAAACCGGTCTGATTACCACCCGCGGGTTTCGTGATGTGCTGGAGTTGGGCCGCGAGCTTCGATACGATGCTTATGACATTTTCGCCGAGTATCCGCTGCCGCTGGTACCTCGATCGCTGCGTCATGAAGTTTCAGAACGTATCACCGTTGACGGCCGGGTGATCAAGGCGTTGGATGAGCTGGAAGTGCGTCAGGTGCTCGCTGATCTGCTGGAATTGGGGATCGAATCTTTAGCGGTGTGTTTGATTAACTCCTATGAAAATCCGGTGCATGAAAAAGCGATTCAGGAAATAATTCATCAAGCGGCACCGGATCTGTATTTATCCACTTCATTTGAAGTTTTGCCCCAGATTCGCGAATATGAGAGGACCTGCACCACGGCAACCAACGCGTATGTCAAACCGATTACGGCCAAATACCTGGCCAAACTTTCCTCCCGTCTGGAATCGCTCGGCTTTAAAGGAAAACTGTTTATAATGCTTTCCAGCGGCGGTATCACTTCCGTTGAGACCGCCCGGCAGTTTCCGGTGAGAATCATCGAATCCGGACCCACCGCGGCTGTGATTGCATCCCAGCATTATGGCCGGATGTTTCAAATAAAAGACATGTTCTGCTTCGACATGGGGGGGACAACGGCGAAATCCTGTTTGATTCAGAAGGGACAGGCCGGGCTGGTTTCCACCTTTGAGGTGGGGCGCGTTCAGCGATTTAAAAAAGGGAGCGGTCTGCCCATCCAGGTGCCGGTAGTCGATTTAATGGAGATCGGGGCCGGCGGCGGCAGCATTGCCAGGATGAGCAAAATGGGTCTTTTGCAGGTAGGTCCCGAAAGTGCCGGTGCAGATCCCGGGCCGGCCTGTTACGGGCGCGGCGGTGAAAGTCCTACGGTGACCGATGCCGACCTGGTGCTGGGTTATCTGGATCCCGACTATTTTCTGGGCGGTACCATGCCGCTGGACAAAGCCGCTTCGGAAAAAGCTCTGGAAGAAAAAGTCGCCAAACCTCTTGGCACCACGGCGGTGGGGGCGGCCTTCGGCATCCACGATCTGATCAATGAGACCATGGCAGCTGCGGCCAAAACCCATATTGCGGAAAAAGGCGGAAACCCGAATATCGTTACTATTTCCGCCTTCGGTGGCGCCGGTCCGGTGCATGCCTATGGCTTGGCCAAAAAAATCGGTGCACCGCGGATCCTCGTTCCTCCTCTGGCCGGCGTGGGATCCGCACTTGGTTTTTTTACAGCACCGGTTGCCTTTGACTTGACCAGGAGTCACCGCGTCACCCTGGATGATGCCGACTTTGATGAAATCGAGAATTTATTTAAAGAACTCGAAGAGGAGGGGGCCGCCATACTTCAGCAGGCGGGCAAGGACGAAACGGTGATTTTCGAGCGGACCCTGATGATGCGGTTTGTGGGGCAGGGAGCGGAAACCGACCTTCGCCTCGAACAAAAGTCTTTTAATCAGTGGCAAAAGGTCCAGATTCGAGAGCTTTTTGACGAAGTCTACAAAAAGCTCTACGGTCGAACCTATCCGGAAACCCCGGTAGAATTTGTGACGTTTAAGCTTCGAGCAAGCCTTCCCCAGCGAGAGTTTCGTTTACCGCCGCTGCAGCAGACCACCGGAAAACTTGCGGACTGCATCAAAGGAGAACGTCGGGCATTCTCGCTGGACCGCAAAGAGTATATACCATTTACGGTATATGACCGCTTAAAACTTTTCCCGGGTGCCGTGATGAAAGGGCCGTCCATTATCGAAGAAAAAGAATCCACCATCATCGTTGGCGAAGATGCTCAAGCCAGAGTTGATGAATACGGATTTGTGTGGATCGATCTGCAGACAGAGGGCAGATGACGGATGTCAGAGGACAGATGACAGAGGACGGATGAAAGAAGGTGAGAGGTTGGGAAGGTGGGAGAAGACAGATGACAGAAGACGGATGACAGAGGGCAGAGGACAGAAGATGGAGGAAAGAAGGTGAGAGGTTGGGAAGGTGGGAGAAGACAGAGGACAGAAGGCAGAAGGCAGAAGGCGGAGAGCATAGAGCAGAGGCTTTTGAATGCCGACTTCAGATTGCGGATTTTGGATTTGTGGAATCGTTGCGCTCTATCAAATTAAAATAGACAGAATTCCTTAAATCTAAAATCCGAAATCCAATATCTAAAATCTAATGAGGGGCATTGGTCATGCAAAACGGAGCAGAGTTGAGTGACTCAGAGAAATCCAAAATCCAAAATCCAAAATCCCAATTCGACCCAATTACGCTGGAGATTCTGTGGCGCAGGCTGATTTCGATTGTTGACGAGGCGGATGCTTCTGTTGCCCGGACGGCGTTTTCAAGCCTTTTGCGCGATGCCCATGATTATACCTGTATGTTTACCGACAGTCGCGGACAGGAACTGGTCCAGGGAACGTTTTGTACTCCGGGACAGGCCGGCGCCATGGCGCTGGGGGTCAAAACTTTAATTAACTCGATTGCCGCGGATGCCTATCGACCGGGTGATGTTTTTATTGTGAACGATCCATGGCTTCTGGCCGGGCATTTGAACGATGTCTGCGTGATGAGCCCCATATTCTATAAGGAACGGCCGGTGGCGTTTACCGCCTGTGTCTTTCATCACTCCGACATCGGCGGCAGGGTTGCCTCGGACAACCGCCAGGTCTATGAAGAAGGTATATTTATACCCCCTTTAAAATTGTATGAGGCCGGGGTGCTCAATGAAAGCGTTTTAGAATTGATTCGCTGGAACGTCAGGACGCCGGAGGAGGTAACCGGAGATATCCGTTCCCAGGTGGCTGCCAACCATGTGTGTGCTCAAAAGGTTGTCGAAATGCTGGAAGATGAAGGTCTGGACACCCTGGATGATCTGGCCGATGAGATCATTGACCGCACTGAAAAGAGCATGCGGGCGGCTATTTCAAAGATTCCCAATGGGACCTATCCTTATGAAGGGATCATCGAGGGTGCCGGAAAGCGGGAAGACATTACCCTCAAGGTGACGGTGGAAGTCAAAGACAGCGATATCCATATTGATTTTGACGGCACCTCGTCCCAGGTGGATTGGGGCGGCAACGTGGTGTATAATTTTACCTATGCCTATGTATTTATGGCCGTCAAAAGCGCATTCGATCCCGATATCCCCATCAATGAAGGTGCCATTCGTCCGGTGAAGATGACGGCCCCCGAAGGTACGGTGGTCAACTGTAAATTTCCGGCGGCTGTAGCGGCGCGGATGCAGATCGGTCACTTCATGACCGAGATGGTATTTAAAGCCCTGGCCGCAGCCACTCCGGACAACATCATTGCAGAAAGCGGCGGGACCCCGGCCCAAACCAACATTTTTTACGGCAAACGCCACAACGCAGCCCCCTGGCTGACTATGATTATCCGGGGGGGCGGTCTCGGAGCCGGCAGCCGAATGGACGGCCACCACTGTGCTATTTTTCCGGCCAACGGGGCCAATACGCCGGTGGAAATTTTTGAAAGCGACACACCCTTGATCGTGGAGGAGCGCAGCCTGGTCTGTGACTCCGGTGGGCCAGGAAAAATGCGGGGCGGCTTGGGCAGAAAGATGACCATCCGGGTCCCCGACGATGAGTACGCTCCCCAGGGACCAACTTCGATTGCGATACAGGCGGGACGCTACAAGTATCCTCCCCACGGTCTGTTCGGCGCGGGGCCGGGTGCCGGGGCCCGGTTTGTGGTCAACGAGCAGACCGGGGACCCCAGTGGTCTAACGCTGTGTCTGCCCGGTGATGTCATTCAATTTGCCAGTGCCGGCGGGGGCGGATATGGTGATCCCCTGCAGCGGGACCCCCAGGCGGTGGAAGCGGATGTGGTCAACGGGTATGTAAGCATAGAAAAGGCTCGGGAAGATTACGGAGTTGTGATTGATCCGGCGACGTTGAGTGTGGATGCGGCAGCGACGGAGAAAATTCGGGCTGGAAGGAATGACGAATAGAAAAGAATTCGGAAGTGGGAATGCGGAATGCGGAATAGAAAAGAATTCGGAAGTGGGAATTCGGAATGCGGAATGATGGAATCGCTTCGCTCAGTCTTTCTAAATGAATATAAATGATAGAATTCTTATGAGACCTGACACCTGAAACCTAACGCCTAAGATTGCATTCCGAAATCGTAGGGGAGTTTAGTATGGCAAAGACCTTCATGCCCTCTTTTGAAAATCTCGATGAACTTCGGCAGCACCAGCTAAAAGGCCTGCAATGGACGGTTAACCATGCCTACCGGGGATCTTCCCTTTATCGGAAAAAGCTGGAAGCAGCCGGCGTCCGTTCCAAAGACCTTCGAACGCTGGATGACATTCGAAAATTGCCTTTCACCACAGCCGATGACCTGCGCAAAGACTATCCGTTTCCACTTCTTTCGGTTCCCCAATCCCAGGTGGTTAGAATTCATGCCTCTTCCGGTACCATGGGCAAACGGAAAATTTTGAGCTACACCCAAAAAGATATCGACGATTGGATTCATTTCTTTGCCAGATGTTATGAGATGGCCGGGATTACCGCCGAAGACAGGGTGCAAATTGCCGTGGGATACGGTATCTGGACGGCGGGGGTAGGGTTTCAGCTGGGCTGTGAGAAATTTGGAGCCATGGCCCTTCCGGTGGGACCGGGCAACATCGACCTGCAGTGTCAGTTTCTGGTTGATCTTCAGTCCACCGTGATGTGCTGTACGGCCTCCATGGGCCTGCTGATGGCCGAGGAGATACACCGCCGAAATTTGAAAGACAAAATTGCGCTCAAGAAGATGATCTTCGGCTCGGAGAGAAGCAGTGATGCCATGCGCACACGGATCAAAGAACTTGTGGGTCTGGAGGAGATGTTCGATATCCCGGGAATGACCGAGCTGTATGGACCGGGGACGGGGCTGGATTGTGCCAGGCATGAGGGAATTCACTACTGGGCGGACTACTATATCCTGGAGATTCTCGATCCGGAGACCCTCGACCCGGTGTTACCCGGTGAGATCGGCGAAATGGTGGTCACCACCCTGTGCAAGGAAGCTGCTCCGCTGATTCGTTACAGGACCCGGGACTTGACACGGCTGATCGATCATCCGTGTTCCTGTGGCAATATTCTTCCCTTGCATGACCGAATCCTGGGTCGCTCGGATGATATGATCATTTTCCGGGCCGTGAACATCTATCCGGGACAGATTGATGAAGTATTATCTCCGATTTCAGATGCCGGGTGTGAATACCAGGTTCATCTGACAAGAAAAGATGACGGCAAAGACTATATGACGATCCGGCTGGAGTGCTGTGATGGTTTAGATTTGTCCCAAAAGCCCGAACTCGCAGTAAAAGTGCAGGCTGAGATAAAAAAGAAAATTATGGTGAGCTGCGAGGTTGATATTATGGACTACTGTTCTTTGCCGAGATCGGAGCGGAAATCGAAACGGTTTTTCGACCATCGGACGATGTAAAGCAATTAGTACTCGACGGCACTAAATCGGCGAATTTTCGTCGCTGTCCCCATCGTGCTTCCAGGGTGCAAATGAGCTAAAGTTTAAAATGCCTAAAGTGAGCTAAAATTAAGGAATCCTGTCATTTTAAATTAGATAGAATACATTCATTTTAGGCGATTTAGATCATTTTAGATCATTCAACGAATAACAAAAACTATAAAGGAGATTGTAATGTTGACGAAAGCGTATATTCCGTACAAGGGTTATTTCAGTTCTCCATTTTCGCGCTGGCAGGGGAGCATGGCCAATGAGAATTCGATCGTACTGGCTACCGAGACGGCCAAAAGATGGCTGGCGGAAAAAAACTGGGACCCGAAGATTTATGATTATCTTTTTCTGGGAATCACCGTTCACCAGCAACACGGCTTTTACGGTGGGCCGTGGGCGGCGGCGATGATGGGTGCCACCGGGATCCCCGGGATTCTGGTCAGCCAGGCGTGCTCAACCTCAACGATAGCTGTCTATCAAGCCAGTGTTGGAGTTGAGACCGGTTTATTCGAAACCCCCATGTGCCTGATGACCGATCGGTGTTCCAACGGACCCCATGCAATCTGGCCCAACCCCAAAGGCCCCGGTGCTCAGGTGATTTCTGAAGACTGGCTGATGGACAACTTTGCCAAAGATCCCTGGGCCGGTGAGGCTATGATTAAAACGGCTGAAAATGTATCGGCAGAGGCCGGTATTACCCGGGAACAGTGCGATGCGGTGACGTTGAGACGATACGAACAGTATCAGGATGCGCTGGCCGATGATCGGGCGTTTCAAAAACGCTACATGTATCCGGTGATGCTCCAGGTTTCCAAGAAGGAGACCATTATGCTCGAAGAGGATGAGGGGATCATGGAATCCACCGCCGAAGGGTTGGCGAAACTCCGACCTGTCCTTCCTGACGGGGTGCACACTTATGGTGCCCAAACCCATCCTGCCGACGGCCACTGTGCCATTACGGTCGCCACCCGTGAAAAAGCCAAAGAACTCAGCGCCGATCCGGATGTCGAAATCCAGGTGATTTCTTACGGATATAGCCGAGCCAAATCGGCTTATATGGCGGCCGCCGTGTATCCCGCGGCTCAAATGGCACTGGATAATGCCGGGATCTCAGCTTCCGACGTCAAGGCGATCAAAACCCACAATCCTTTTGCCGCCAATGATATATATCTGGCAGATAAGCTGGGTATCGACGTCAACCAGATGAACAACTACGGTTGCTCGCTGATATACGGGCACCCCCAGGGACCCACCGCCGGGCGCCTGATTATCGAGGGGATAGAAGAGGTAGTCATGGCAGGCGGCGGCTACCTGCTCTTTGGCGGTTGTGCCGCCGGGGATACGGGAGCTGCTATCGTGTTGAAGATAGGATAAACGGGTTACGCGTTGCGAGATGCGGGTTGCGAGTTGCGTGTTGTGGGTTGCGCGTTACGCGTTGCGGTTTGCGAGTTACGCGTTGCGGGTTGCGCGTTACGGGTTACGGGTTTTGAGTTGTGAGTTGGGGGTAATAAGGGTCTAGAGCAAAGGGCATAGCGCATAAAGTAAGATGTCGCTCAATGGAAGGTGCAGGAGGATTAAAAGTGTTGCGGGTATGAACTATCCCTGCAATCTGTCATCTGTCATCTGACTTCTGTTCTCTGACTTCTGATAAAAGTTGTGAGTTGTGGGTCAATGTCATTAACCTGAGGATTGATGCTATCATTGTGGGAGCGGCTTTCCAGCCGCGATTAAACGGTTATGGGGGCTTGGTTCTAAAATTGGCCACGGCTTATTCGTAGGTTCGTAGGTTGGGTTGAGCATCCCGATATCATTGTTGGGTTTCGTTCCTCTACCCAACCTACTTGCCAGCCATTTTTATGCTATCAGCGAAACCCAACTAAATGGCTGAAGATAGAACCATCTCCGATTATGGCTCTATAGTGACCTGCTTTCGTGGCTGGCCTGCAACGAGCTCCCTTCGGCAAGCGCAGGGCTTGAGCCCGTCGAAAGCAGCCGAGCAAAAGCCATTTCTACGAGAAGTTGGTGTTAAGTTAATGACATTGAGTTGATAGCTGCGGGACCTGAGGCCAGAGAGTAAAGCGCATGGGGGAAAAAGGCAAAAACAGAGAATGACGAATGTCGAATTAAGGAATGCTACCTGTCGAGAGCCTCCCTTCGAGAGCCTCAGGGTCTAACGACGGGGTCGAATGATCATTTTCAAAGCAATTATAATCAAAACGACGGAGCGTAGCGACTTCCACAATTATTCAATATTCATTATTCATTAGTCATTTCAAAAGAGGGGCTTTTATGAGAAAATTCACCTACCTCGTTCCTAAGAATCTGGACGAGGCCATTTCACTGCACCAATCGTATGGAGACCGGGCCAAATATATTGCCGGGGGTACCGATGTGCTGGTGAAGGTTAAAGAAGGCAAGCTGGCACCGGATTACCTGATTTCTTTAAAACATATTCTTGGGCAGGATCGGCCATTCCTGAACCACGAGACCGGGGAGCTTTTTATCGGTGCGTTTATTCCCCATCGCGCCATAGAAAAATCATCTATTGTTCAGCTCAACTACCCGATTCTTCATGACGCCATCAAAAATATCGGTTCCGTCCAGATCCGCAATGTTGCGACCATCGGCGGCAATCTGGTCAATGCCGTTCCCTCGGCGGATGGGGCCATTCCATTGATTGCGCTGGACGCCAAGGCGCATATATATGGGACCAAGGGGCACCGGTCCGTGGAACTTTTACGTTTTTTTCTGGGACCGGGTCAATGCGATCTGGCAGGCGGCGAAATTCTTCTTGAAATCATTATCCCACCGCTGCTTCGCCGAACCGGCGGCGCTTATATCAAACACGGCCGTCGGGAGGCCATGGAACTTCCCATGCTGGGTGTCGGCGTTCTGCTGGGCCTGGAGGAAGACATGCAGACATGCAGCCGGGCCCGGATCTGTCTGGGAGTTGCTGCGCCTACGCCGCTGCGCTGTCTTCAGGCGGAGAATTATCTGGTCGGCAAAACCATCGATGAAAATTCGCTGACGGCGGCCGGGAAATTGGCCGGCGAAGAATCAAAAGTCAGGGACAGCATCCGGGGCCTGGCATGGTACCGGCGGGAAATGGTTGCCGTGCTGGTCAAACGGATGGGCTTGAAGGCTTTGGAAAGAGCGAAATAGAAGAAGGAATAGAAAGAAGTGGGAAGTCGGAATGCGGAATAGAAAAGAAGTGGGAAGTGGGAATGAGGAAGGCGGAATTGGGAATTGGGAATTCAGATTGTTGAGAACCTGAAGCATAATTGGAAGAATCGCTTTATTGGTTAGAAATATCCCTAACGTTGCATAAGTCATTTCGTGTAGGGTGGGCATTGCCCACCCTACATGGACTTTGACCGAAAGAAATAATATACCACGAAAAGCACGAAAGACACGAAAATTCAAATTTTGTTCTACAAATATTTCGTGGCTAAAAAAATATAACTGTAAACTGGCAAATGAAGGATGCAAAAAGTACAAATAAAAATTCCGACTTGCGAATTGATACTAGGAGATTGTTTATGTCACAGAATATATCATTTAATTTCAATGGCAACCAGATCACGATGAAAATTGAGGATCATTGGACCTTGCTGCATTTGATTCGTGAGGAACTTGGATATACCGGCACCAAGGAAGGCTGCGGCAGCGGGGAGTGCGGTGCCTGCACCGTTATTGTCGATGGAGATGCGGTGAATTCCTGCCTGTATCTGGCCACTGAAATAGACGGCCGTGAATTGCTGACCATTGAAGGGCTGGCTTCCGATGATGGGGCGCTGCATCCGATCCAAAAAGCATTTGTTGAAAAAGGCGGCATTCAATGCGGGTTTTGCTCGCCGGGAATGATTCTATCCGCCAAAGCGCTGCTGGACGAGAATTCCAATGCCAACGAAGAGGAAATCAAAGACGCCATCGCCGGCAACCTTTGTCGATGTACCGGCTATGTGCAAATCATAGACTCCATTAAGTCCGTCAGTGGTTACTACCGGCAGGATGACCCACACGTGGTAGCCTGGAAGACGGAGGAAGGTGACCGGGGAGAATAACTAAATATTTTTGATTGAAGAATGAAGATTGAAGATTTAAGGAATGCTGTCGTCTTAATTTGTGCTGTAGCAATTATTATAGCAAAAACATGGCTTTTAGTTTGTGGGAGCGGTTATAACCCTTGAACTTTGAACCTTGAACCTTGAACCTTGAACCCTGAACCCTGAACTTTGAACCGATCGGTTTAGGAAGGAGAATAATAGATGCAAGATCTGCGTTCAGTTGGAAAGAGAATCCCGAAAATCGATGCCGTCGACAAGGCAACCGGTCGCGCGCAATATATACAGGATTTAAAACTTCCCGGGATGCTCTACGGTAAGATTCTTTACAGCAAATTTCCCCATGCCCGCATCGCTAAAATCGATACATCCAAAGCCAAAGCGCTGCCGGGGGTGCGGACGGTGATCACCGGAGAAGATATTCCTGAAATAAAAATGGGTGTTTACAAGGACAACCGGCCGCTGAAGGCGGGCAAGGTGCGCTCCTATCGGGATGAAGTCGCCGCGGTGGCGGCCGTCGACCTTGAAACTGCCGAGGAGGCATTGAAGCTCATCGAGGTTATCTATGAGCCCCTGCCCGGTATTTTTGATCCGGAAGAGGCCATGCGGGAAAGCGCCGTGCTGGTGCATGAAGGACATAAAACCAATGTCCTCAGAATGCCCTGGAAACTTCATTACGGTGATGTGGAGGCCGCCAGAAGGGACGCAGCCCATGTGGTCGAAGACCGCTTCAGCACCACCTGGGTAACACACTGCTGCATGGGTACCAGCGGCGCCGTGGCCGAGTTTGATCCGACCAACAATCTTACCATATATACCAACACCCAAATTCCTTCTCTGGCCCAAAAGGATTTTTTGGGCGCCCTCAAGGCCATGGGAATCAAGGACCGGCGTGTCCGGGTCATCAAGCCCTGCATCGGCGGCGGATTCGGCAGCAAACTGGACACCTATGCTTACGAGTACATCGCTATTCTTCTGTCCTATTACACCCGCAGACCGGTGAAAGTCGAATTTAATCGGGCCGAGGAATTTATTGCCACCTCCACCCGGCAACCGACCATCGCCCATATCTCCCAGGGATGCGATAAAAAAGGCAAACTGCTTTTCAGAGATATCTCCATGATTCTGGACAACGGTGCCTATACCTCATGGGGTGCCACCACACCGTCGGTGATGATGATGCCCATAACAACCCTTTATCGGGTGCCCAATGTCCGCTACGAGGCCAAATGTGTTTACACCAACAATACCTATTCCCAGGCCATGCGGGGATACGGAAATCCCCAGGCCACCTTTGCCATCGAAAGTACCATGGACATGCTGGCGGAAAAGGCCGGGATCGACCCGGTTGAATTTCGCCGGATCAATGCCAATCATTCCGGAGATGTTTCCACCCAGGACCTGCGCATTACTACCTGCGGCCTCGAGGGCTGCATAGATTCCGTCAAGGACACGCTAGCGTGGGACCAGCCCAAAAAGAAAGGTGAAGGTGTCGGCATGGCCTCGCTGATTCACGTCGGTGGCGGCGCCAGGGTCTACAAATCGGACGGCTGCGGCAACATCATCAAAATGGATGACTTTGGTAAAGTTGACGTTTTCACCGGCGCCACCGATATGGGCCAGGGCTCGGATACCGTTGTCGCTCAGATTGTGGCCGAAGAACTCGGTTTGCAGGTGGACGATATTCATGTGATTCACAGCGACACGGACGTTTGTCCCTGGGATGTGGGTGCCCATGCCAGTCGAACTACCTTTATTGCCGGTAATGCCGCCCTGGGTGCGGCCCGGAAAATCAAGGCCCGCCTGCTTGAGTTGGGTGCCAAGCAGCTTGAAGCACCACTGGAAAAACTGGTTTTGCGGGATCGCTGTATCGTTGACAAAGAGGATTCGGAAAAACGCATCGAAATCGGCAAACTTCTGAGAAAAGCCCATTTCAGCCATGGGGGACAAATGCTGATGGCCGAATACTTCTATGATCCGACCAATGAGAATATGGGCAAAGATTTTAAAGGAAACATGTCCATGACTTACACCTTCGGCACCCATGGCGTACGGGTCAAGGTGGATGAAGAAACCGGGAAGGTCAAAATACTGAAATATGTGGCCACCCACGATGTCGGCAAGGCCATTAACCCCCTGCTTCTGGAAGGACAGGTATATGGCGGCGTGATGATGGGCATCGGCTATGCCCTCACCGAACAGGTTGTTCTGGAAAAGGGTGAGATCATGAATCCCAACTTCAGGGACTACAAAATCCTGACCGCCAAAGATGTCGTTCCCATCGAGGCGCCCGTGCACGAAACTTATGATGAGGCCGGACCTTACGGCGCCAAAGGGATCGGAGAACCCGGCTGTGTCCCCACGGCACCGGCTGTGGCCAACGCGGTTTACAATGCCGTCGGTGTGCGTATCAAAGATCTGCCGATTACCCCGGAAAAAGTGCTGGCGGCGCTCAGGGAGAAAAAAGGGCTGGACCCGTGCGGGCAGGATTTAGGCAAAAAAGATGCGGATGCGTGTGTGATAGAGGAATAAGGCCTAACCCGGATAAACGGGAAATCCGAAACTCGAATATCGAAATTCGAAACAAATATGAAATCCTAATGTTCAAATGCTTAAAACGGGGAAGACAAAAGCACAAAGCATGATGCGATTAGCCCGGCAACTAATCTCGTCATTCCGACCGCAGCGGAGCGGAGAGTCGGAATCCAGGAAGCATCAGTGAGTAAACAGCCGGCAGTATAATGACTCTGCGTTTAAGTTAGCGCATATGCCCTTATAGTGGGCTTTTTGAGGCCTCCGGTTTAGCGGGAGGTGTGTTCACTTACTAACCTAATACAAAGGAGGATCGAAACATGAAACGAGGTACTGGATTTCTTATTCTGGGGATTTTTGTGGTAACCGCACTTTTTGCAGCGTTTGTCCCGGTTTCCGCCACAGCCGGGCCGATCAAACTAAGCTATGCCAATTTTCCGCCGGCACCAACCTTCCCCTGTGTTCAGATGGAACGCTGGAAAAAAGAGGTAGAGAAGCGAACCAATGGAAAAGTGGTTGTGAACACTTATCCGGGAGGAACGTTGCTCGGAGCCAAAAACATGATGGATGGTGTGATCGCCGGCCAGGCCGATATCGGCAACCTGTGTATGGCGTATCAGCCTGGCCGCTTTATCGTCACCAATGCGACCAGTCTTCCCCTCGGAATACCCAATGCACACAAGGGGAGTCTTGTGTTGTGGGATGTGTGGGAAAAGTATCAGCCGGAAGCATTCGCCAAAGTAAAAGTTCTGGCCATGTTTACCACTGCACCAACGAACATCATGTCCAAGGTCCCCGTCAGGACGCTGGAAGATCTTAAAGGAATGGACTTGAGAGCATCCGGCGGAGCCGCTCAAATTCTCGCTGCCTGGGGGGCGAATCCCGTCGGCATGCCGATGCCGGCTACGGTTGAAGCCTTGCAAAAAGGAGTGGTTAAAGGGCTTTTTTCCTCGCTTGAGGTGATGAAGGATTTCAAGTTTGCCGAAACCTGTAAATATGTGACCATGACCAACACGGTTATTTATCCCTTTGCGGTGGTCATGAATATGGACAGCTGGAATAAATTGCCCAAAGATGTGCAAAAGGTGATGGATGATTTGAGAGTCGAACAATCGGAATGGACCGGCATCTACATGGACAAGCATGTCAAAGCAGCCATGGAATGGGCCAAAACCGAGCAGAATGTCGAAATCATCACGCTTTCGGCTGCAGAAAAGGCCAAATGGGACGCAAAGCTGGTGCCGCTCACCGAAAAATGGGCTGTCAATGCCAAGAGCAAAGGGTTTCCGGCTGATACCATTGTCAACGATATCAAAGCGTTTAATTAATAAATGATGGGTCTATAACCCAAACAAAGGCAATCGGCATTTTATCCTCCTCCCAACCCCATAAGCGCTTAAATAAAGGCAAATTTTCGTTGTGTATCAAAAAAGCAAAACTTGTAGAGTCGGCCACCGTGCCGACTTTTAACGGGCGGCCACGGTGGGCTGCGCTACACAAAAAAACTTATTTGAGCGCTTATGCCCTTGACGGGGGAGGCTGGGTGGAGGTGAACCAAAAACCAAATAATCCATTAACCTTTTTATTTTGCAAACATGGGATAAATCCATATTTATAACCACTTAACCAATCAACTAATCACCCAATCAACGATATCTGTAATATGGAAATTTTGGAGAAAATTAGCCGGATTTTGAACCGGACGTTTATGTTGATTGCAGGTGCGTTTATGGCTGCAATGATTCTGATAACCTGTGCCAATATCTTTTTGCGCATTGTTTGGGTGCCGATCAGGGGCACATTTGAACTCATGGGTTTTTTTGGGGCCGTGGCCACTGCGTTTGCTCTCGGCTATACCCAGATGAAAAAGACCCATATATCGGTTGATATCCTTGTCAATGGATTTTCCAAAAGGACCCGGGCAGTTCTTAATGGGATTAATTATTTTGTCTGTATGATCTTTTTTGCTGTTGCCGGCTGGCAAATTTCCCGCATGGCAACGACCATCTGGAAAACCGGCGAAGTCACGGAAACCTTAAGAATCGTCTACTATCCCTTCACCTACGGTGTGGCCCTCGGTTGTTTTTTGCTCGCTTTGGCTCTGCTGGTTGATTTTTTTAAATTATTTTTTACTAAAAATGGAGCACAATAATTGGATCTGGCCATAGTTGGAATCATCGGAATCATTGTTTTACTCGCTGTGATGTTTGTATTGGGAATGCCGGTGAGCTTTGCCATGGCAGTGGTGGGATTTTTCGGGTTTGCATATGTCGTTTCTTTTCATGCAGCGTTGAACATGATTGCAGCGGACCTGTGGTCCACATTTTCAAAATATGGCCTTACCGTCATACCTCTTTTTATCTTTATGGGATATCTGGCTTTTAACGCCGGGATCGCTGAACGGTTGTATGACGCCGCCTACAAGTGGATGGGGCATTGGCGCGGGGGGCTGGCGATTGCCACCATCGGTGCCGACGAGATGTTTGCAGCGATCTGCGGATCGAACACAGCTACGGCGGCGACCATGGGTGCGGTAGCCTTGCCGCAGATGGAAAAGTACAATTATGACACCCGGCTGAGCAGCGGCGCCGTGGTTACCGGCGGTACGTTGGGTACGGTGATGCCGCCCAGTGTGGTCCTCATTATTATCGGATTGCAGACCGAACAATCCATTGTTAAGCTTTTTCTTGCCGGTATCATTCCGGCCATTATTCTGGGGCTTTTATTTGTGGTGACCATTTTTGTTCTTTGCCGGATTTATCCGGAGTTCGGTCCGGCCGGGCCCAAGACCAGCCTGAGGGAAAAAGGAAAGGCCCTTTTTGGTGTTATCGAAGCAATCACCATTTTTGTATTGGTCATCGGTGGTCTGTATGTAGGCTTATTTACCCCGACAGAGGCCGGGGCGGTCGGCGTGTTTTTTACCCTGGTCGTCAGTGTTGCCACCCGCAGGTTAACCTGGAAAGGGTTGATGAATTCCATTGGTGAAACCCTGAAAATATCCTGTATGGTATTTATGCTGGTTGCCGGGGCCATTATTTTTGGGCGCTTCCTGGCGGTAACCAGACTGCCGTTTTTAGTGGCTGATTTTGCCGCTGCACTTCCGGTGCCCCGTTATGCTATTTTAGCCCTTGTGCTGATCATCTATTTGATCGGGGGCTGTTTTATGGATTCATTGGGCTTTCTGGTGCTCACCATTCCGATATTTTTTCCATTGGGCGTGGCATTGGGTTTTGAGCCAATCTGGTATTCTATCCTGTTAACCATGGTAACAACCATGGGGGCCATCACACCCCCGGTGGGTGTTAATATTTATGTTGTCAAAGCCCTGGCGCCCGACATCAAATTGGGAACAATTTTCCAGAGTGTCTCCTACTTTTTAGTGGCATGTATCATCAGTATAATCATCCTTATCCTCTTTCCCCAGCTTGTGCTAATTATACCCAACGCCATGCACTAACTAAACGTCTCGGAATTCCTACAACCTACAGAAAATATAGGAGTTTATTGGGATTCTGAATTTGCTCGGGAAATGGAATAATTCCAACATTCCAATTGGGGCGAAGCCCCTAAGTTCGGTATTTTTCGGTATATTGTGGCGGCTCACTGGCCGCAAAAATCATTACCCGTCATTTCATCGCAGATCATATATTTGTGTGTCTCAGTGGTTAGCGTGCCGGTTTTGTTGTGACCCAAATTCTGAAAATTCAACATGAGGTATATTTTCAGACCTCACAATTTACTATGAAAATAGCTCTTTTTATTTTGCAAATATGGGATAAATCCATATTTATAACCACTTAACCAATCAACTAATCACCCAATAAACGATATCGTGTTTTTAGAGCAGGAGCTAATTATGGCTGGTGGTTGGACCCGTGATGGGAGTGTGCAGGATCAAATAGACGCCAGTGTAGAAGAC
>PVMK01114380.1_pt1 | contig 29075 bp, 29 predicted proteins | sample 1853481 | NCBI WGS metagenome assembly PVMK01 (sample SAMN08533507, study PRJNA380276) | Marine sediment metagenome, whole genome shotgun sequencing project.
TCTCACTTGGAATATTGAATATATTGAGAATATCGGCATCCCAATCCAGGGTGCTGAGATTCATCAGCTGTGTGCGGCTGGCATTGGTCACATCCGTGACATGGCTGCCGCACACAGCTGATGAATCTCAGCACCCTGGCTTGGGATGCCGATATTCTCAATATATTCAATATTCCAAGTGAGATTCTTCCCAGGATTGTGCCCTCCAGCGATCCATCAACCTGGGGCGCAACCTCCTCTAATGGCCCATTCCACGCATCAATTCCAATCTGCGGCGACCTGGGTGACCAGCAAGCAGCCCTGGTTGGACAAACTTGTTTTTCGCCTGGTGAGGCTAAGAATACCTATGGCACCGGGTGCTTCATGTTGCTCAACACCGGTGAAGAACTGGTGCCCTCTACAAGCGGCCTTCTGACCACTGTTGGTTACAAATTTGGTGAGCATAATGCGATTTATGCCCTTGAAGGATCTGTGGCGATCACCGGAGCCCTGGTCCAATGGCTGCGCGACAACCTTGGCTTAATTCAGGACTCCGCTGAGATTGAAAAATTAGCGCTAAGTGTTGAGGATAATGGCGGGGTCTATTTCGTGCCCGCATTTTCAGGGTTGTTCGCCCCACACTGGCGCTCAGATGCCCGGGGGATAATTGCAGGGCTTACTCGTTTTGTGAATAAGGGTCATATAGCCCGCGCTGCCCTGGAAGCCACGGCTTTCCGAACCAAGGAAGTACTGGATGCCATGCAGGCAGACTCGGGTGTTGATTTGTCTGAGCTCAAAGTTGATGGCGGCATGGTGGTCAATGAGACTTTGATGCAGTTCCAGGCTGACATACTTGGGATACCTGTCGTGCGACCAAAGATATCTGAAACCACCGCATTAGGAGCTGCATACGCTGCTGGATTGGCGATAGGCTTCTGGGATAACATCAACGATCTGCGCGCAAACTGGGAAAAAGACAAGTCCTGGCATCCCGGAATGGATAACGGGTCTCGTTCGAAGCTTTATGCAGGATGGAAAAAGGCTGTCAGCCGTACACTCGATTGGGTCGAGTAAATTAATTCGTACCTGCTGAAAACGAACCACACCATGAACAGACAGGAAGTCATCGCTCATTACCGCAATAATCCCAAGGTTTCGGTGCTCATCATTGGAGGTGGGGTCAATGGGATCGGCACTTTTCGCGACCTGGCCCTGCAGGATGTGGATGTGCTGCTAGTTGATCGCGGCGACTTTTGCTCCGGGGCCAGCGCGGCCTCCTCGCATATGATCCACGGCGGTATCCGTTACCTGGAAAATGGTGAGTTTCGCCTGGTCAAAGAAGCTGTGCGGGAAAGAAATCTCCTTATAAGAAATGCCCCACATTACGTAAAACCTCTGCCCACCATTATCCCCATATTCCATACATTTTCCGGGTTGTTTAATGCTCCCTTGAAATTCTTGGGATTGCTGGATAGGCCTTCAGAAAGAGGCGCCTTGGTGATCAAAATTGGGCTGATGCTCTATGATGCTTACACAGGCAGCAACGGTATCGTTCCTAAACACGAATTCTATTCAAAGATAGCGACCCACGAACGCTTTCCCGGAATTAACCGGGCAGTGATCAACTCGGCTCAGTATTATGACGGATTGCTGTTAGCACCAGAACGGCTATGTATCGAGATGCTTCTGGATGGGGAAAAAGCCAACCCCAAAGCGCATGCGTTGAATTATCTCCCGGCTGTTCGTGCTGGAGAGGGAATCGTAAAACTCCAGGATCAGGTAACGGGAGAATTCTTGGAGATTAATCCCAGGATAGTGATCAATGCATCCGGCCCATGGATCGATCTCACAAACGCAAATTTGGGTTCTGAATCAAAATATATTGGCGGCACCAAGGGATCGCATTTGATCATCGATAATCCAAGCCTGCGGGCTGCAATTGGAGATAATGAATTCTTCTTCGAGAATGCGGACGGGCGCATAGTTCTGATCTCACCCTTTGAAGATAAAGTCCTAATTGGGACCACAGACTTACCGATCGAAGATCCAGATTCAGCACGCTGCACGGAAGAAGAGATTGGTTACTTCATCGACATGGTTAAGATTATTTTTCCTGACATACCCCTCACGCGCGACCAGATTGTGTTTCAATTTTCAGGCGTCAGGCCATTACCTGCCAGCGATTCATCCTCCCCCGGTCAAATCAGCAGAGATCACCATATTCAAGTGATCCCACCTGCAAATGAGAACCAATTTCCAATTTTCAACCTGGTTGGAGGGAAATGGACATCCTTCAGGGCCTTCTCTGAAGAAGTTACAGATAAGGTATTAGTGCAGTTGAGCTTATCCCGCAAACTCAGCACTGAAGAAATACCGATTGGCGGTGGCCGGGATTATCCCGGTAACCCGATAGATGCTGTTAGGTGGACAAATAACCTGGCATTGGAATCTGGATTATCCAAGGAAAGAACTGGCACATTGTTTAAAAGATATGGTACCCGTGCTGAGGAAATCACCATTGCCGAAAGAGAGTCTAACAAAACACAATTACAAAGCATTCCTGATTATTCCCAAGGAGAAATTTTGCATATTCTTGAAGCTGAGAAAGTAGTTCACCTTGATGATTTCATACTCCGGCGATCAAATATCGCCAAATCCGGTGCCGTGAACAAATCTATCCTGGATCAAGTGGCTAGGGTAATCGGTTCCAGCCTCTTATGGTCTGCAGCTAATACGGAATCCGAAATCCAGCGCACTGAAGCACTTCTTGATGATCTCCATGGGATAAAGTTATGACTCTGTTGCTTGTTGAAATATTGGCTCTCTTCTGTCATCAGAACATATATTCTAATTATTGGTATAATACCCTCGAACCGACTTGGAAACAGAAATGAAATCAAAGCACGCAGAAAATTTGCGTTTCAATTTCACAGTAAATGTGTTGGATGGCGGATTTTTCGGAGCTGCCATCGGTTTCGCATCTTTCATCACGATCATTCCACTCTTCGTCAGTAACCTGACCGATTCAGCTGTTTTGATTGGCCTTATACCAGCCATTCACGCGGTTGGGTGGCAGCTCCCCCAATTATTTACCGCACCACGGGTAGCAAAGCTAAAAAGATACAAGAGAATGGCATTGGTGATGTCATTGAATGAGAGGTTTCCATTTTTAGGCTTAGCGATTGTTGCCTGGTATTCTCCCCAGCTGGGTGTTCAATGGTCATTGATTTTGACATTCATCCTCTTAATCTGGCAAGGATTTGGAGGTGGATTTACGGCTACTGCATGGCAAAGTTTGATAGCCAAAATAATTCCAGTTAAACTTTATGGAAGGTTTTTTGGTGTCCAGTCTGCGGCAGTGACCTTTTTGATGGCTATCGCTTCTATAATTGCTGGTTTGATTTTAGCTGCATATTTCACACCACTGAATTTCACACTCTGCTTCCTCCTGGCAAGTTTTATGATGTTAATCTCCTTATTTTTCATCTCTTTAACCAAAGAAGAGGAAGCACCCCCGGCGGCATCCAAAGCACCGGAAGGTTCAAGTTTCAGGGATGGATTACGCTCCATACTTTCCACGGATACTAATTTTCGCTGGTATGTGCTGGCACGCATGCTTACCCAGTTTGCCACAATGGGATTTGCTTTCTATACAATTTATGCTGTAAAAGTATTCGGTGTCGATGTAAAGTTAATCGGCTTTCTTACAGGTCTGCTGCTTTTCACGGAAGTTGCGATGAACCCGATTCTGGGATGGTTGGGTGATCGCAGGGGACACCTGTTACCCCTCCAAATTGGTATTGTGGCTACAATAGCGAGTGTATTCTTAGCGATGCGCGTGCAAAGTGTTGCCGGGTTTTTCCCGATTTTCATTTTAGCCGGTATCGCCAATGTTGCCGCCTGGACGGTTCCACTTTCGATGACTTTAGAATTCGGAACAGAATCCCAGCGACCTGCCTATATCGGGCTATCAAACACACTCATTGCTCCAGCAACTTTTATCGCCCCAATATTAGCTGGTTTATTAATTGATAAAGTGAGCTACGAACTTGCTTTCCTTGTCTCTGGAGCAGCAGGCATCTTGACGTTGTTGGTCCTGTTGATTGGAGCAAAAGATCCCCGCCGCAGGATAAAGGCAAGTAATGTTGCTTCAACAACAGATTGAGTGATATGCCATGGTTGATACGCTAAAGCTCTTCATTTCCGCCGCGAATGATTTACTTGATGAGCGTGAGCTGATCGGTCAAATCGTTACAGAAATACCGTCATCTCTTGGTTGGCAAATTAATCTCACACAGATGGGTAAGAAAGCAGAGAGCAAAGAATTGATCCTTGACTCAGATATTCATTTCCTCATTTTTGGCGAGGATATCAGGGCACCTGTCGGTTATGAATTTTACGTTTCAAGGAGAGTGGGTAAATATCCACCAATATTGATCAAAAAAGATATTCCACGCACAATTGCTGGGGGAGATTTTGTCAAAAATCTCTCCGGCTACCCCCACATACACAAATATGCTTCCCTGGCAGAATTTCGAAAAATCATGCTAACTCAAATTGGGCAAAGCATGATTGAGCAAGCAGAACATTTCAAGCTTAAATCTCTGGAATTGGAAAATCTTTCCAGGTATGTAAAGGAATTAGAAGAAATTGAGCCGAATCTCCTCGACAATGTAACTGGAGAAGACAGCATTATACTCACCAGGGAACGCTTCATGCCAAAAAATGGGGTCCTACTAAAATCACCTGATGACGATTGAGTTTGCAAACATCAACCCCATGAATGATATTGTGATATCAGTGGAAACCAAAGGTGAAACGCTGGAATGGATGGGGGGAAGAACAGATTAATCAGCCAATACCAGCTGCAGTGTGAATGTATTATGATTCAAAGATCTCTATGAGCCTTCCAAAGCTATTGAGCCACTGGCGATCAGAGCCATCAATTGCCACCAATATTACCGAATGGAGGAAAATTCCTCCACGGTCCGTATCCAATACTTCTTTCCCTGATGAACTGCATCCCGCGTTATCCGAAATACTGCAAAAGAAAGGGATCGATAATCTCTACACGCATCAGAAGCTCGCCTGGGAATATTGTGCCACCAAAGAAAATGTGGTCGTAGTCACGGGAACTGCGAGCGGCAAATCATTGGCGTATAACCTGCCGGTCTTGGACCGATTGCTCAGGGATGAATCCGCCAGGGCGCTGTACCTTTTCCCCACAAAAGCCTTGAGTCAGGACCAGCATCAAGAATTATTTGAACTTACCAGAGATATTAATAACGGAAAATTCGATCCTCAAGAACAAATTGGAAATGCTACATATCCGATTAATATTGGAATTTACGATGGAGACACGAAACAAAAAGATAGACCTGCGGTGCGCAAGAATTCCCGAATATTAATAACTAACCCGGATATGCTGCACATGGGAATCCTGCCGCACCATACCCGTTGGGCAGAATTCTTTTCTGAACTCCAGTTCATCATCATCGACGAAATCCATACCTATCGAGGCGTATTTGGCTCACATGTGGCGAATGTTATCAGGCGTATTAAAAGGATAGCAAGATTTTATGGAGCCAAACCTCGCTTCATACTGACATCAGCCACAATTTCAAATCCAGAAGAATTAGCTCAGAATCTGATTGAAGAGCCAATTCAGCTGGTAGATCAAGATGGTTCTTCCCGTGGTCCAATAAATTTCTTGATTTATAACCCACCAGTTGTGAATGAGGACCTGGGTTTGCGAAGGAGCGCTCTCCTGGAAAGTGTCCGGCTTGCAGAGGACCTTTATGCATACGGTATCCAAACCATCATCTTTGGTAGGTCGAGAAGAAATATAGAATTGATCTTGACTTACCTCCGCCAGAATCTTGGTCTGGTCGAGAACCTGAATGATCGGATAAGTACAAATATGGGACAGGAGGCAGGGACAATTCGGGGATATAGGAGTGGTTATCTCCCGAAAGTTCGCAGAGAAATCGAAGATGGTCTGAGAACTGGTAAAGTTCGAACAGTTGTAGCGACCAACGCGCTTGAACTGGGGATTGATATCGGCGAAATGAGCGCTTCCATCCTTGCGGGGTATCCAGGTTCGATTGCTTCCACATGGCAGCAGGCAGGTCGTGCTGGACGGGGTGAGCAACCATCACTGGTTGTTTTTGTAACTACAGCCAGTCCACTGGATCAATTCTTCGCCCAAAATCCTGGTTACTTCTTCGAACGCTCACCAGAAAGTGCCTTAATTAATCCAGATAATCTCTTAATATTACTCGCACACCTACGCTGTGCTCTTTTCGAATTGCCGTTCAATGAAGATGAAGTATTTGGCAATTATCCAAGGGAATCCTTAGAGGAACTCCTGGATTTACTTACCCAACAGGGACAGGTACACCTATCTAACAAAAAGTATTTCTGGTTAGATGAGCAATATCCATCTCAAGAAATCTCTCTCAGGGTTGCATCTCCCAGGAATATCTTGCTGCAAATTCCGGATCTAGATACATGGAAGACAATCGGTGAGGTTGACTCCGAAAGCGGCCCCTGGTTGGTGCATCCCCATGCTATTTACATACAAGAATCGCAAATGTTCCTGGTCGAAGAACTTGATTTAGATCACGGCTTTGCTAAATTAAGGTACTTCTCTTCGGATTATTACACTGTTCCTAAAGTTGATACGCAAATCGAACTAATAAAACAATTCCGTGTCGATGAGACTTTGGGGGGGAAGAAATATCTTGGTGAGCTCTTGGTCACAACACAGGTGGTTGGATTCCGCCAGGTAAAATGGTTCACACACGAGCAATTGGGGGCTGAGAAGCTGGATTTGCCAGGAAACGAATTATCAACTATTGGATATTGGCTATCCATTAATCAAGAAGTTGTATCAAAACTGCGCGACCAGGGATTGTGGAGCAATGCACCTAACAAGTATAGTTCCAATTGGAAAAGACAAAGGGACCTGACTCGCGAACGAGACGGATACCGCTGCCAGGTATGCGACCGGCTTGAAGAAAATCAAGCTCACCATGTCCATCATAAAATCCCATTCCGGCAGTTCAGTTCAGCTGAAGAAGCAAACCAGCTTCATAATTTGATCACACTTTGCCCTTCATGCCACCACCGGGTGGAGACTGTAGTCCGCTTGAAGAGTGGGTTATCTGGTTTGGCACACGTGTTGTATAATATCGCCCCGATATTCCTGATGTGTGATGCACGTGATCTTGGGGTGCATTCTGATCCTCAATCTCCGCTATCTGACGGTGATCCTGCGATTGTTATTTTTGAAAGAGTACCTGCAGGTATAGGCTTCAGCCAAAAGCTGTTTGAGATGCATCAAGAATTAATTGGGAATGCTCACGATTTAGTCAGATTCTGTTCGTGTAAAGATGGCTGCCCATCCTGTGTTGGACCAGCAGGTGAGAATGGTGTCGGTGGTAAGCAGGAAACACTGTCCATTCTATCGCTGCTAATTGAATCTGTTACCTGATCATTTCTTATTTGTGCATGTAAATTATTTGCGTATGTCGAAACCAAAGCCTTATTCATAAACTAAAAATGCCTTCCCTTTCCGAAAAATTGAAATCTCTGGGTGTCAATATTGGCGCTGATGGCATTGAGCCACCTAAAAAAACACCGAAATATCCGATCGAAAAAGTGGTCCCAAATGGGGAAGAAATCAACACGCCCTTAGGGCAAACCTTTATCATAAATGAGACTTATCCAAATGATCCCAGGAAACAGAATATACCATTACAGTTTTCCGCCTCACTGATAAATTTATCAACCTGGATTGGGGATCCTTTCCTGGTTAAGCGGAAACCAGAATCATTTGTTTTTCTCGATACAGAAACTTCGGGATTGGCGGGAGGAACAGGAACTTATGCCTTTTTAATTGGTGTTGGCAGATTCACGGATGAAGGATTTAATTTATCGCAATTTTTCATGCGTGATCCATATGAGGAACCGGCACAGTTAGCCGCATTGCAATCCGCGCTTGTTGATTGCGAGGTATTGGTAACCTATAATGGCAAATCATTTGATGTTCCGCTTTTAAATACGCGATTCATAACAAATGGAGAGCCACCCCCATTAAATTCATACAAGCATATCGATTTATTGCATATTGCGCGCAGGATCTGGCGCGATCGCTTGGAAAGCCGGACGCTGGGTTCCATTGAAACGCATATCTTGCAGCTGCCGCGGACCGAGGAGGATATTCCTGGTTGGATGGTCCCCGCTATTTATTTTGACTACATTAAGACAGGTGACGCCCGTCCCATCACGAACGTTCTCTACCATAACGCCATGGACATTATTTCATTAGCGAGTTTACTAAACCAGGTTTCAGCTATGCTGGATGATCCCCACGGGGGTGCCGTAGAAGATGGCATTGATTTAATTTCCATGGCTAAGATATTTGAGGACCTGGGAGAATTTCGTGCAGCAGCCGAATGCTTTGAGAGCGGATTAAATTATGAACTTCCAGACAGAATTCGAAATCAAGCCTTCCAACGCTGGTCGATTATGGAAAAGCGCCGCAATAATCTCAAAAGATCAATTGGACTATGGGAGATGGCAGCTGAACTTAAAGAAATTTATGCCCATGAAGAACTTGCGAAGGTTTATGAACATAGAACAAAAGACTTCCCCCGGGCAATTTTCTGGACCGAATTAGCGATTGAAATTATTGATTCACCGGAATACCCTGTCCTGGACCATGAGATGTGGAAACCAAAGCTGGAGCATCGTCTCAACAGACTGCAAAGAAAATTAACTTCATCGAAATAATAACCATCCTCAAAAAATTTCACCTCCGGGACATTTACCCACCCGCCTATATCTAAAATTTGTATACTGTTTGATCAACAATCGGAGGAATTATAAATTGTTGCTGAAGTTTCGTCCTAAAAAAGTAGAAATTACGCACCCGTCAATATTGCTTCCAAATTTACCAGAGGCATTTAGCGGTTATCGCATCGTCCAGGTCAGTGATTTTCACCTTGGAACCTGGTTGGATTCACACGACATGTTAGATGTCGTTGAACTGGTAAACCAGCAAGAACCTGACTTGATCGCAATCACGGGTGATTTCATCAGCTTAACCCATCAAATTTCTCAGCCGATCTTGTCAGAACGCTATCAAGATTAGAATCAAAGGACGGGGTCATTGCAGTATTGGGAAACCATGACCACTACACCGATGCTCGCTTGATCCGGGAAGTGTTAGAGCAAAGCAGGATTATTGAGCTGCGAAATGGAATTCATACAATTCAGAGGGAATCTTCCCAGTTAATCTTTGCCGGTATAGATGATTACATGACCCGACATTCAGATTTAGAAAAGGTTATCACGCAAATACCAGGTCCTGATAACACAGTAATACTCTTAGCCCACGAACCAGATTTCGCGGATATAAGCGCCGCCAGTGGTCGCTTCGCGATGCAGATTTCAGGACATACTCATGGTGGCCAAATTTGTTTACCATATTATGGGAATCTGTACCTGCCGACGATATGGTCGCAAATACCCTTCCGGTGAATACCTGGTCGAGCAGATGGTGCTGTATACGAATCGCGGCTTGGGAACCAGCTGGTTAAAATTCCGCTTTAATTGCCCACCCGAAATTACCGTGTTCGAACTAAATACTAATCATCAAAACCATCTCAGAAAACCAGACAACAAGAAAATTGATTGTTAATTGGAACAATCAATCATCAAACGCGTCCCATATAGCATCTGAAATCTGCTGCAGTCTGAGTTTATTTGCATTGCTGGATAGAAAGCGGTTGCACAAAAACACGACTACCAACCCGGTCCTCTTGTCAGCCCAAACCATTGAATTGCGCTGACCATAGTGACCGAAAGTATCTATGCTGCTGCCTTTTCCCAACCCATCATCATGTTCTGGTTGTAAAACATGGTCCCCTCCCAGGAAAAAACCATATCCCCAACGGGTTCTTCTACCCAGGGATTCATCATATCCTTCAAACCCAAGTGATGTTGCCAATCTGACAGTTTCCGGTTCCAGGTACCGATATCCTGCGTATTCACCATTATTGAGCAGCATCTGGTAGAAAGTTGCCATTTCCCTGGCAGTACTGTGCAAGGATGCAGCCGGGAGCAATGAACCCCGCATCCGTCTGGAATTAAAAATCCAGGCCACAACTTGATGGTCTAATGTTCGGGAAGACAAGCGGGCAAATTGCTCATCCTGGAAATCCAGGACCCTCATGGTTGTGCGAGTTAATCCAAGTGGAGCCAGAAACTCTTGGCGGAGAAATTCATCCACCGGTGAACCTGTCACTCGCTGAATTATCTCGCCCAGAATGAAACCAAAATTAAGCAGCTGATAGGCTGTTTTGGTTCCCGGGGGGAAATCCGGTTTCTGCACGGCTAAATCGTCAATGATCTTTTCCCAATCAGGAGCGTTGAGAATCTGGTAAACCAGCCTGTTTGTCGGCAAACCTGACTGGTGCAGAAGCACCTGCCTGATGGTCATTTCTTCTTTACCGCGACAGGAAAATTCAGGCCAGTAATAACCAACTGGATCCTCAAGGTTAATTTCTCGTTCCTCAACAAGCTTAAATATGCATACACTTGTATAAGGCTTCGTCAGCGAGAATGTTAAGAAATTAGTTTCCGAGGTGATTGGTATTCTTTTGCTTGCATCTGAAAATCCTGCGTGAAAATCGATGAGAACATCACCCAATCTGCGTACAACCAGCTGCGCACCATGATGCAGCCCATCTCGAATTTGCTGATCAAAGACTCTCTTGATCCCTTCAAAGTCGAAATCAGTTATGTTCGGCAGCATTTTCCTTATCCCATCCAAGCTTTGATTGCCATACAAAAATTATCCAAGCAGCCAATTTTGTACCTTCGCTGAATTCATATGAACCAATTTCACCGGGAATTGCCCCATGAATCAAATGAAACCAACTCCTCTAAGGATTTCCGCTCCTTCTCACCTGGCGGACCGGCTGGATACCCTAAAGACATCATAATTATCGGCTCAGCTGTGGGCGGAATTTGAAGATACTCTCGAGCTGCATCTACATCAAACGAAGCCACCCAACATGTACCCAATCCCAGGTCAGCGGCAGCAAGACTAACATGGTCTATCACAATGGCGATATCAACATCTAGGTATGGTTTTCCATCTGCCCGGACCCAACCCTGCTCTGGTATCCCACAAGCACATATCAAGATTGGAGCATCCGAAAACCAATCGCGATCGTAAATCTTCCGAATTTCTTCTTTCTTACCAGCGGTGTGAATTACAATTAACTTGAATGGCTGCCTGTTTGCCGCTGTCGGCGCGAATTGGGCTGCGGTTAATACCTGATCGAGTAAGCTTGGTTCAACAGTATCAGGCAAGTATTCTCTCACGCTGTAGCGGTGGTAGATTAATTCTTGAAAAATCATTTGAATACTCCTGCAAGATTTATGTTCTAAAATTATAATCAGATCATTGGAAATTTACCTATAGTTTGATGACATTAAAAATATATCCCAAATTAATACTCTACCAGAGTTGAAAGGAAGTTGATACATGCATGGTGGTGGTTGGTGGGCACTAATCGGGGCGGATGAATCGAAAGGTAAAGCGAAAGTCGATCGAAAGCTGCTCAATCGCATTCTGGTCTACGCCCGGCCTTACTGGGGCAATATCACGATCGTCTTGATCGCGATCATCGTGATTTCATTTATTGAGCTGATCCCTCCCCTGATTTTCCGCAGGTTAATTGATGTTGTTATTCCATCAAAGGATTTCAGGCAGCTGGCCTTTTTGGCTCTGGCCATGATTGCAATACCTGTTCTCAGCGGCTTGATCGGCATCATCGAGCGTTATTTCAGCGCGAAAGCTGGTGAAGGAATCATTTTCGATTTACGCCAGGAAATGTATGATCACATCCAGCGTATGTCCTTACGTTTTTTTACGAACACCCGCTCCGGTGAGATCGTCTCCCGCTTCAATAGCGATGTAGTGGGGGCACAAAATGCGATTACAGGTACATTGCCCAGCATCGTTACGAATTCCGTAACACTGATCTCAACACTGGTGGTGATGCTCTCCATCGATGTTCGATTAACCTTGCTCTCTATCGCAGTCCTGCCTTTATTTCTCCTTCCTACCCGACGGGTAGCTCGAATCTTACGTGACATCCGTCGAAAAGCAATGGAATTCAATGCTGATTTGAGCTCCTTAATCACGGAAACCCTGGGCATCAACGGCGCTCTTCTGGTCAAGACATTCGGAAGACAAAAACAGGAATCAGATCGCTTCCGGGAGATAAATCAAAATGTGCGTGATATCGGGATTCGGCGAGCACTTGTTGGACGCTGGTTCTTCATGGGGTTAGGCATCTCCGGGGCAATCGGCACAGCTTTAATATACTGGGCTGGTGGTTACCTGGTCATGACTGATGTACTGACAATAGGTACAATCGTTGCCTTTGTAGCTTATCTCACCCGGCTCTATGGACCCATATCTTCCCTTACAAACGTCCAGGTCGATTTTGCGACCTCTATGGTGAGTTTTGAGAGGGTATTTGAATATCTCGATTTACCGGTAGAAATCCAGGATCAACCAGGTGCGAAAGTCCTATCTAATGTTGATGGATGGGTAAAATTCGAGTTAGTATCATTCACATACGCTGGTGATGAACATTTGGCCAATCAAATCCCGGATGGCAATGGCTCGCAGCAATCCGATCAGGTAGAGGAACCTTCGACCTTCGATATTTCACAACGCTGGGCGCTGAAAAATGTGGCCTTTGAAATCTTACCTGGAGAACTGGCAGCTTTAGTTGGATATTCGGGTGCTGGTAAAACCACGATAACTTATCTCCTTCCCAGATTATATGATGCCACCGGTGGAAGAATTACCATAGATGATGTAGATATCCGTGGAATCACTCAAGAATCTCTGATTAGCCAGATTGGAATAGTAACTCAGGAAACATACCTGTTTCATGATACGGTAGAAGCCAATTTACGCTATGCGAATCCGTCTGCTGAGCAGGAAGAAATTGAATCAGCCTGCAAAGCTGCCAATATTGATGAGTTAATCCAAGAAATGCCTGAAGGCTACCAGACTGTAGTGGGAGAAAGGGGCTACCGCTTGAGTGGCGGAGAAAAACAGCGCCTGGCAATCGCCCGGGTGATCCTGAAAGATCCGCGCATCCTGATACTTGATGAGGCTACTTCACACCTTGATTCATACAACGAATCGTTAATCCAGGCCGCGTTAACTCCATTAATGGCAGACCGGACGAGCCTGGTAATAGCACATCGCTTATCCACCATCCTGGCAGCGGATAAAATCCTCGTTCTTGATAAAGGCCAGCTGGTAGAACAAGGCACCCACAGAACTTTACTCGCCCAAGGTGGTCTATACGCAGATTTGTACGAAACTCAATTCAACAGTGATTTATCTGAAAACTAAGTGCTCCAGCTCATTTTCCTCTACGAAAGAGTAAACAGCCGAATGTTATAATTTTCCCCAGCTTGTACTCGCCCAGGAACGAAAAATTGGATAAACATATCGCTTTCATCACGTATGAAACACCATTTGCTCCAGGGGGTGGAATTGCTGCAGTGATGGCACATCTTCCCCAGGCTATACAATCTATCTCCCAGGTTCCGACCTTTGTAGTAACCCCTTTTCACTTCAAAATTGAAAAGACATCCCGTTTAGAACCAAAGATGGATAAAATTTCCACGCTCGAGATCAATTTCAAGTCCGGGCAAATTAAAGTAGATGTGTTGATTTATTATGATGTTGTAAGTTGGGTATTCTTGAAGCCTCAGGACTCTGGATCGGATTCTTACCAGCTGTTCGCCGGGAGTAGACATCCATATGATCTACCCTCAATAGAAACAACAGGGCCAATCAAATCTGCTGCGCGATGCCCTCTTCTTTGGCAGCGCAGCTTCGGGTGCATTGGCAGAAATATGTCCAGATTGCAGCTGGACCGTGCTGCTACAGGATTGGGAAGCTGCCACCTACATGTTATCTTTCGCTCAAAGCCAGGCGCATAATTCAATCCGATCTTCATATCTGACTTTGCACAACAGCTATGACAGCGGCATAAACGAAGCATTGTTGGCTGAGGTGGGTTTCAATGATCTGCCAGTCAAAGGGGACACTGTATTAGAAATCACTTTGCAGCTCGTTCAAGATCCCATATTTACGGTATCAGACCAATTTGCACTGGATCTTTCAAACGAGATGTTCCAATCCGAAATCATGATCCCACATATCGTCGACCAGCTGACCCCACGGTTGTATGGGATCAACAATGGCCAATTTATAGACAGGCAAATCCCCGAACAGATTTTCCAGGCTGGGTTAGATGGAGACTTGACACCATTGTCTGTATGGAAGGCAAAAAAGCGCTCCCAGGCGCTTACAATTATTCGTGAATTCAGACCGTCTGATGAAGAACCTGTTTGGGGAGATAATCATGAATTTACGGATGCGAATATCCCTTGGTTTGTGATGGCTGGCAGAGATGACAGCCGCCAGAAGGGATATGAGGTGGCTTGTCTGGCGGTTGATAAATTTCTAAAGCAGAAGGGTGAAGCTTGCTTCTTCTTTTTCCCTATACCGGGTGATGAGGGACTGCAAGGTATCCAATTTATTCGGGATCTGGCTTCCAAGTATCCTTCACGCGTACTTTGTTTTCCATTCTTATTCAGTGAAGGGTATTTTCCGATCATGCAGGGTGCGACATACGGCATGATGCCTTCATATTACGAACCATTCGGCATGGCAAATGAATTCTTTTTAAATGGATTGAGCTGTTTAGGCAGGGCGACTGGAGGCATAATCCAGCAAATTGTCCCTTATCGTTCCGCACTATCATTCAATGCAGCAGTTTCCATCAGGTCAAATCGCTGGCATTCAGCTGAAGACTCTCCAACCGGGTTCTTATTCCGGGAAGAAGATGGCAGCGAGAGCGCGTTGGATGATTGGGAAGGGATTAACGAGGCTGATTATTCAATAGATGGTATTGGCAAGAATAGACTGGAGCAAAGAATAGAATTTGATCTTGTAAAAGCAATGTCAGGTGAAATGAGCATCTGTATAAATGATGCTGTCGATCTCTACAACGACCACCACGAAAATTATCTCGAGTTCATCATAGATGGAGCAGCTTACATCAGTAATAATTTCTCCTGGGAAAAATCAGCACAGAAATATATTGAAAAAATAAAAATATGAGATGAATTTACTTTTGAAATCACAAAACCACCTTTTACAGTGGTCTAATTTCCCACGACCCTTGCATGATATACTTCACCTATTCTCCCACGATATCAAGATTAATCTGCATAAATAAGACTGTCAATCGCGAATAGTTTATTGGAAAGTAGGAATTTCGGAGGTTGAAATGGAATATACAAATTTAGGCCGCACAGGTTTAAAGGTCAGCAGATTATGTCTTGGGACGATGAATTTTGGTCCGCAAACTGATGAAGAGAGCAGTCACGAGATAATGGATCAGGCCCTGGAGCAAGGAATCAATTTCTTCGACACTGCCAATGTCTATGGTTGGGAAGTAGGTGAGGGAATTACTGAACAAATTATTGGACGCTGGCTTGCAAAAGGCGGCGGGAGAAGGGAAAAGATAGTACTTGCTTCGAAGGTCTACGGCAGGATGGGCGATGGCCCAAATCAACGACGTCTTTCCGCAAAGCATATCCGCCAGGCATGTGAGGATAGCCTGAGAAGGCTGCAGACTGACTACCTTGATCTGTTTCAAATGCACCATGTGGACCGGGAAACGCCCTGGGAAGAGATTTGGCAGGCGATGGAGCAGCTGGTAGCTCAAGGCAAGGTTCTCTACGTCGGCAGCAGCAATTTTGCCGGTCTGCATATCGCAAAAGCTCAATTTTCAGCCAGGGAAAGGCAATTCCTGGGATTAGTAAGTGAACAAAGTCTATACAATCTGATTGACCGCATGATCGAGCTGGAGGTTGTTCCGACCTGCCGAGAATTTGGATTGGGAATTATCCCTTACAGTCCTCTCGCAGGCGGCTTATTAGGAGGCGTACTGCAGAAAGAATCTCAAGGCAGGCGATCATCGGACAATATTAAGAAAAAGATTCAAGAATATGCCGAACAGCTGCGAACATACGAAGCATTTTGTGACGAAATTGGTAAAGAGCCTGCCAATGTCGCACTTGCCTGGCTGCTGACCAATCCAACAGTCACTGCGCCAATCATAGGACCCAGAACAATGGATCAGCTGGATAACAGCTTGAAATCCCTTGAGATCAGTTTCTCCGATGAGCAATTGGTCAAGTTGACGAGTATTTGGCCTGGACCGGGTGGTGAAGCTCCCGAAGCATATGCATGGTAATTTGGTTTTTTTCAGCATCCAGACTATCAAAATTCTGATTTTCATAACGAGCAGGTAGAGCCAAAATTAGTATGCCCGCGATTCGAATTGCTCTGATCTGGTTCCTGTCAGTATTCCTAATATTGCATACCTCTGTTGAAATATCGAATGAAAAACTGAATGGGAAAATTGAAAGTAATCTATATTCTTATTCCACCCGTCATAATGATCGATCACAAATCGAAGGATCAACCTCTCCAACCGGTACCCTCATGTTCAACCTTCCAATCGTAGAACATAATGTCCCTGTTTCAACTCCAATTCCCAATGAAATTTATCCAGCACCAGGTGTTGTTATTGAATCAACCCCAGGAACACCAACCCCAACTCCTATACCTGTTCAGTCCGGTTCAGACAACCTGCCTATCGTCATTGGTGCATTGGCGATAATCATAGTGATCTTGTTCGCCTGGTTCTTTGTCGGTTATATACCATCAAGAAACAAAGGAGAACCTGCATAAGGATCTCGCAATCGAAATAAACTCGATTTGTGGATGTAAGTGTTCTGTAATATTCTCACGATAAGATCATAATATGGAGAAACCTGATGACCACTGATCTAATCTTAGTCGTGGAGGATGAGCCCAGTATTGCAGAAGTAGTGGGACTCTACCTGAGAAGATCGGGGTACGAGGTAAACTTTGCCAGAGATGGGTTAGAAGCGCAGAATAAAATTGAATCGCGCTCACCGGATCTGATTCTGATGGATCTCATGCTGCCCATCATTGATGGATTTGAGCTGACACGTTGGCTGCGCGATCAAAGTGACATTCCAATCATCATGCTCACCGCTCGCAGGGATGAGGTCGATCGCATTGCTGGCTTGGAGATGGGTGCCGATGATTACATCCTGAAACCCTTCTCACCACAGGAAGTGGTAAGCCGCGTGCGAGCTGTATTACGCCGAACCAAACCACAACCCGATCAGGCTGCGGAACAGCCGCTTACTTTTCCCACAATGGTTGTCGATCCCCAAACCCGGTTAGTTACAATCGACAGTGAGGAGATCGTTCTCACAGCCAAGGAATTTGACACCCTCTGGTTGCTCGCTCAACACCCGCGGCAGGTGTTTACTCGCAACCATTTGCTCGAGCGGGTATGGGGTATATCAGATTATATCGATCCCAGCACAGTTACAGTACACATCCGCAGATTGCGTGAGAAAATCGAGCCCGATCCATCCGATCCTCATCACCTGATCACAGTCTGGGGTGTGGGATACAAATTCGAACCATAGTATCAACTAATCTTATGCAATCAAAAAGTTATCAATACCAGCTGTCAACCACCAGCCGCTTTATCATCGCCCTTATAGTAATTCTCACCCTGGCAGTAATTGGATTTTATTTAGTCTTCAATCCCCCGATGAACGAAGTAGGGTTGATGACCGGTTACCTGCTGGTGACTACCGTGATCTCAGCCGTAGCAGGCTATGCAGCGTACCGGTTAGGATGGATGAACCGCTCCCCAAACATTCGTACTGCCCTCTTAGGCTCCTACGGATTGGCTTGTTTATTAACCTTCCTCAATGTATGGTTAACTGCCCAATTGATGTTTACTGATCAACATGACCTGCTCTTAGGAACAGTGCTGCTAATATTCGCGGGTGCGATCGCTATGGCTCTCGGATACTTGCTCTCGTCATCATTGCTGGATCGCATCCAATCGATTGATAAAGCAGCAAAAAAAATCGCGGCTGGTAATTTATCCTCCAGAGTTCCAATTGAAGGTCGGGATGAGTTAGCTGATCTGGCTCAAACCTTCAATCATATGGCCTCTCAACTTGAAGAAGCTGCTGAACAACGGAAAGAGTTAGAAAAGCTGCGCAAGGAATTGATTGCTTGGATCGGGCACGACCTGCAGACCCCCCTCACCAGCATTTCTGCGATCATCGAAACCCTCGCTGACGGTATGGTCCAGGATGAGGAAACCCGCAAACGCTACTACGATACTGCGAAGAAGAATATCTCTGCTCTCTCTCACCTGATTGACGATATGTTTCAGTTGGCTCAAATCGATGCAGGGGGTCTCACACTCAATTATCAATCCGTATCCTTGGCAGATTTGATCTCAGATTGCCTGGAGAGTTATACCGAAATTGCCAAACGCAAAGGTATAGAATTACAGGGCAGCGTCTCGGCGGATATTGGAGAAGTGGAAATTGATGCCCGACGAGTCAATAGGGTCTTAAATAATCTGATTGACAATGCGTTGCACCATGCCCAGGAAGATGGATGTGTCAGAGTTCTCGCCAAGCGATCAGCTCAGGAGATAACAGTAATGGTTGAAGACAATGGCACCGGTATCTCTCCTGAGGACATGCCGTTCATATTTGATCAATATTATCGAGGTCAACAATCTCATAAAAATGGTTCCCGCAGGACCGGCTTGGGACTTGCGATCTCCAAAGGGATTATCAATGCTCATGGCGGGGAAATCTCTGTGACCAGCCTATCAGGTAAGACTCAGTTTTCCTTCACCATCCCGCGAGAGAGATCCAGTTGAACAAGTATTGATCATTTTATAGTGATTGACAGGCTCTTATACATCATGTAAACTGACTGCCGATGAATATACCAACTTTGATATTCGGGGGTCTCATCGCTACATTATATGGAGCGATTTTCCACTTCATTCGTGGTGGTAATCCAGGCAGGCTTATCGCGTATATTCTGATCAGCTGGGCTGGGTTTTGGGCAGGTCATTTTCTCGCAGAGAGGTTTGAAATAGGTTTCGTCAATGTGGGCTCACTCAACCTGGGCATCGCCACGATTACCAGCTTTGTATTCATGATTATCGGTTATTGGGTATTCTTCGGGCGTTCCTCAACAGAATAAAATATTCGACAGCCTCAATCCAAATTTGAGCGATAGTTGTGGGGGAAGTAAAAACATAACGAATACAGATTTCCTGACCGAAGAATGAGAATCCTGAATAGGCGGAGATGATTTTGTTGTTTATTAGCTGCAAAATCCAGTATTTATCTTCATGGTAAGATTCGACATCACATTCAAATTTGGTTGAAATCAAGGAATGATTTTCATGGAACGTATCGAATCACTGCTTTCTGCAAGGTCATTTTTAGCACCCCAGTTGATTCAAGGTAAAAACGATCCCCGCGTGGTCGAACAGGATTCGCGCGAACTGGTCGATCAATTAATCTCTGAAGGAAAAGATATTGACTACCTGATGTTCGAGAATGAAGGCCATGATGTTTTGAAATATGAGAACCGCGTTTATTGTTACAACAGCACCATAGATTTCTTCATCACCCATCTCAGCCCAACCTCGTGATAGATTTCAAGGATACTGCCAAACCAGGTGATCTTGTCCAGCTCGTTGGCCTCAGCCATAAATATTTTATTATCCAGCTTAAGGTCGGCCAGGAACTACAAACGCATCGTGGAATCCTTGGTCATGATGAGCTGATCGGGAAACAATGGGGCAGCCAGGTTTTTAGTCATACTGGAGCGCCATTTTATCTGCTCCAACCAGCCCAGGGTGATTTGATCACCAACATACGCAGGTCCACGCAAATTCTCTACCCAAAAGATATCGGATTTATCTTGATCAATATGGGCATTGGTCCTGGTCAGCATGTCATCGAAGTAGGAACCGGTTCTGGGGCAATGACCATCGCCATTGCCCATGCAGTTGGTCCTGAAGGCCACGTTACGACTTATGAAGTCCGTGAAGAGATGATAAATCTAGCCAGGAAGAATATCACCCGGGTTGAGATGCAGGAACGGGTCACCTTTAAGCACCGGGACATTTGCGAAGGCATTGACGAAAGTAAAATCATGGCCCTCTTTATGGATATTCCCAAACCTGAAAGCTGCATTTCTCAGGTCAAGCAAGCTCTCATATCGGGTGGTTTTTTCGGATGCATCGTACCGACATCCAACCAGGTCATTCAATTACTTCCAGCCCTGCGGAGTGAGGATTTTGCGTTTATTGAAATATGTGAATTGATGTTGCGGTATTACAAACCGGTGACACAGCGTTTTAGACCAGCAGATCGCATGGTCGCCCATACCGGTTTCCTGATATTCGCCAGATCAATTATTCCATCAGATGATATTGAGGAGTTTGAAAAGAAATGATGGTCCTCATTGCAGAACACTTGTTGGACATAACCCATGGGTGATATGGTTCAGCGGTTGACGGAAAAGGAGATCATCGCTCGCCTTGCCCTGGTCGACCACAAAAGAGAAATGGAGTCTAGCTATAACCCCCGCTTTCCTCCAGAAATGTTCACAGGCTACCCTGAGTCAGCGTCGGTACTTGTCCCGATGTTGAGAAATAAGGGCGAGTGGGAAATCCTTTTTACCAGGCGAACTTCATCTCTTCCAGAACACAGCGGGCAGGTCGCGTTTCCTGGAGGTAGAGCAGATCCTGAGGATGACAGCCCGGAAGAGACTGCATTAAGGGAGGCGCATGAGGAGATTAACTTATCTCCCCAGGATGTACAAGTGCTAGGCCGTTTGCGAGAGCTGCGCACCATCAGTAATTATTGTGTCCAACCAATCGTGGGAAAAATCCCCTGGCCTTATGACTTCCTATTGGCAAAAGAAGAGGTCAGCCGTGTATTCACCATTCCATTAGAATGGCTGGCTGACCAAGGTAATCATAGTATTCAATACCGTGAGCTGCCTGACTCTCATTCGCCAGTCCCGGTGATCTATTTTGATCGTTATGACGGCGAGCTGCTTTGGGGAGTCAGTGCTGAGATTACCCTCAATTTCCTGGAATCTTTGCAGCTCCGGTAACCAGTATATATATTACTCTTCTTCTGTGGATTCTTCTCCGGTTTCTTCGCCTTCCTCACGTTTTCCACCTTCGAGGACCTCAGGTTCAAGCCCTTCTTCGAGCTCAAGTTCTTCCTCGACTTCCTCGACCTCTTCAGCGGCTTGAGCGATCACAACGACGACTACATCTTCGGGATCATTAAGTATTTCGACGCCTTCAGGCGCAGTAAGATCGCGAACTAAGAGGCTATCTCCGATTTCAGTCAAACCTGAAATATCTACTTCCACACTCTCGGGCAGGTTGGTCGCCAAACACTCAATGGAAAGCTGCTCGAGGCTTGGGACAAGAATACCCAAGTATGTCTCAATCGCTGGAGCTTCTCCAATCAAGTTGATTGTCACATCCGCTCGAACCGTCTCAGTTAATGAGACAGCTTGGAAATCAACATGGATTATCGACCGGCGAACCGGATTGCGCTGTTTATCCCGCACAAGGGTGTAATGCCTCTCGCCTTCTATATCAAGCACAACCAGTGCAGATGGGTTTATCGAATCTAGTATTTTGCTTGCTTCTTGATATTCTAGGGAGATCGAGATTGGATCAATATTGTGCCCATATACAACTGCCGGTAATTTACCATCCCGGCGCAGCTGCTTGACTTTTTTACCAATCACCTCACGGCGATTCACTTCAAATACAATTTCCTCCATGCAATCCTTCCTTACCTTGATTTCCCCTGTTTATGAAACAGGACAATCATTAAGCCTGATTTTGATTTTTTTCTACTGGCAAAAAATGCGCCTCCATAGGGAGACGGCTCCTTATCGCAACAAATTTTATTCGTTTTCATCGTAATCGTCAAGCGCAATATTTATTTTACCTGCTTTACAAAGAAGATGTGATAAACTCATGCGAATATAACGGCTATAAGCTCAGGTGATCACCACCCAGAAATATAATGTCTCGTGCATGGTATATATCAATTTTTGCCTTAGTGGCCCTTGGATTTTTGGGAGCCTTCCTTTCAGGATATTTTCTCAACTCCTATTTTGAATCCCCGGCGCAAGATTTCAACATACTCAACCAGGCTTATTCAATTCTACTTAATCACTCTTATGTGAGCTTGCCGGAAACACCGGTCCTTGAATATGGGATGATAAGGGGCTTGCTCGAATCTTCCGAAGACCCATATGCTTCCTTTCAAGAACCAGTGCAGCATGAGTTAGAATCGAACAATCTTCAAGGCAGTTTTGGGGGAATCGGAGTTGAATTCACACGCAGCAATGAAGGGAAACTGTTAATCTTTCCAATTGATGGTGGACCTGCCTCAAAAGCAGGAGTCCAACATGGAGATCAACTGCTCATAATTGATGATTTGGTGATAAATCCTGACACCCATTTAGATGACGTAAAAGCTGCAGTTCGAGGACCCCTGGGAGAAGCGGTGAATATAACAGTCTTCCGGTCTGAGGTGGTACCAAGATTGGAATTTGATATTAACCGGGAAGTGATTCATTTACCATCGGTAACCTGGTATACCGCACTGGAAGATGACAGCATCGGCATAATCAACATTCATATCATCGCTGAGAGTACCGTGGATGAGATCAAGAACGCAGTAAGCCAACTGCAGAAGCGTGGCACAAGTAAGTATATTATTGATCTGAGGGATAATGGTGGTGGTCTATTAACAGCCGGGATTGAGACTGCCAGGTTGTTTCTTGAAGATGGCATCATTATTCAGCAGCAGTATCGTGGTCAGAATGTGGAAACTTTTAGGGTCAACAAACCAGGGTCATTATCAGATCTCCCCCTGGTGATATTGATCAATCATAATACTGCCAGCGCTGCTGAAATTATTGCTGGCTCTCTACAATCGCAAGGAAGAGCTACTTTGATAGGTGAGAACTCATTTGGGAAGGACAGCATTCAATTAATCTTCGACCTCGACGATGGTTCCAGCCTACATATCACGGCTGCCAAATGGTGGGTCCCAGATCTTATGCCTCCGATAGGAGAAGGTGGTCTGCAGCCAGAAATACTAATAAACCAGGGTGATGCGCAGATTGATATGATTTTGAACGCAGCTGTTGACTTCCTCAGAGAAAAATAAATCGAAATTAGAACATGTTAGAATGCCAATATGGGAATAAAAGTTGTTGCCACGAATCGAAAAGCCAGGCATGAATACTTTCTCCTGGATACATATGAAGCTGGTTTAGTTCTAAAAGGGAGTGAGATTAAGTCCATCCGCGCCGGCCAGGTCAGTCTGGCACAGGCTTATGTGAGCGTAGAAGGTGATGAGGCCTGGTTGGTTAATTCCCATATAGCTCCATATAACGAAGCCAGTCGAAACAATCATGATCCGGTAAGGACGCGCAAGCTTCTTTTGCATCGATCGGAGATTCGCAAGCTATCGGATAAAATTCGTCAGAAGGGGGCTACCGTGGTTCCTCTCCGTATTTACCTCAAAGATGGTAAGGCGAAAATAGAGATCGCCCTCGCCAAAGGCAAAAAACAATACGATAAACGAGCAGAGATCGCCAAGCGAGATGCAAAGCGGGAGATGGATCGAAGCTATAAACAAAGTAGGTAAGCATGTCTCCTACCACGATCACAGGCATTAACCGCTTGCCTGTGAGTGAAAAACGAGAGATTTATGCGCGTATGATTCCTCCAGCCCTCATTGATCATTTCAATATACCAGCCGGCTTTATCGATCAGGATGGAAATGATCTTTTAAGTTTCAAGTATTCTCCCGACAGTCCCAGTGTGGAAATGGCGCTCAAACATGAGATTGATTTCCCCGATCCTATTCAATACGGACACTTAACGGATACATTAAATGGTCAGGTTCATGTTTTATTGTACATTTTGAACGATCCCGAATCAGAACGCTTTAACGTGGATCAGCTACCTGGTGGTCAAAAAACTGTTTTTGGTACAAAGAAACGCAATCTGGAAGCAGAGGCTGCAGCGCTGGATGCTGGTCTTGCACCTGGTCAAGTTCGGCGCGGCTTGAGGATGCTTTCTAAAGCAATTATTTCATTCGAAACATTCGTCACCAGCATCAAACAGGATATTTACTTCGTCGAACCACTTTATTACCACAATGCTTCCATCTTCGAGAAATACGGATTCGCTTATCAGAAAGGCCGCAAATTGATGGATCGGATTCAATCAGGTTTTTCACCTGGCGGTGATCTCATAGGAAAGCTGGATTCATCCAATATCTTTCGCCAAACTAAGTCTGCAAACAGCATTCGGCTCCGTTCTTGGGCGATTCACGATGATATTCTGGATGAACCCTTTTCGGGTGTCACCATGTACAAATATGTCGGAAAATCTGCAAATGTGACCACATGCCTATCCTGTACCTGGTGAAAGAGGTCTCTGTCGAGATTATTCCCTAGTATAGGGAATAAATTAGCCGTCTTCCCAAATTGTTAGCCCCGTCCGTCGAATAAATTACAATTCTTGAGATTTTTCCAACTAATAATTCTGTAATCGTGCCCTGCCAAAATATTAATAAAAGATATGATTACCAATTAACATATTGACTGATCGGAAAAATACGGTTAAAATTATGCGATAATCTCGGTCTTAATTAGAATACTCATGACAAAGAGGTAAACATGGACCTAATGGAACAAACTCAAACTGTTCAAATTACGCTCACTTCGACCGCTGCTGATGCGGTACAGGAATTGCTTGCCAAGCGTGAGCTCAACGATCTTGCTTTACGGGTATTCGTTTCTGGTGGTGGATGCTCTGGATATCAGTACGGTATGGCCCTAGAAGATAATATTCGTGAAACTGATATTGTCACTGAACAGCATGGTGTCCGGCTGGTAATCGATGATGTTTCGATTAATTACTTAGATGGTGCCACTGTTGATTATGTCGACGAAGTGATGGGAAGTGGTTTCAAGATCGAAAACCCGAACGCCGTTTCCACTTGCGGGTGCGGAAGCTCATTCAAAACTAGTGGAGAACCCGCGGCGCATGCAGCTGGTGGCTGCAGCTGCTGATTGAAGTAAATAATTTATTCAGTAATTTCAAGGGCGCAGATTTTTCTGCGTCCTTTTTAATTTCCCCTCAGGAAAGAGATCAAAATACCAAAAACTCCTAACACGCCCATTCCGATAATTACTACGCCCATGGGGATGCCTGCAGGTATCCTTGGTATTTCTTCTGCAGTAAAAGTTGGAATTACAAGCGGAGATGGAGCGGTATACGTGGGCAATCGTGTGGGAGGAATCTCCAGGATAAATTGAGCAGCAAGTGTGGGATTTACGGTTGGTGTTGTACGCGGGGTTGGGGTTGGTGGAGGTTCAACGATCGGTATGCTTCCAAACACCTCTACCAATGGTGAATATACCCAACCAGTACTGTCTGGGACACCAGGATAAAATATTTGAACCCAATCGCCGCCCGGTGTTCTTCCCCTTGCCGGGGCAATTTGTCCAACGATCAGCACACCGATAATATCGTATTTTGCACTTGGCCCAGCGCGCACATTAATACTATCTTGATCAGCATCTCGACGGACACTTATTGTAGGACCCTGTGGAGAGCCTGTGACCGTAGGCAGTGAGACAGTTGGAATTTGGGCATACACTTCATTACCCACCAGAGTGCCGAAGGACGGGATCAGTAATACCCACACGACAGCAATAATTATCAAGATTCCCAATTTTCTAAATTTCATAAGCTGGCTTCTAGCAGTAACTTCACTTGATTCTTCGGGCCGGATTATAATCTATTATGCTAATATATAAACGCACTCTAAGGAGTGATTAACAGATGGATCGCAGAATATTTCATGGCCCGGTCAATGCCCGTGAGTTTGGGCAGGCGTTAGTTGCTCAATTCAATCGCGGAAATTTAAGATCTCAACTATTTTCAAAGCATGGAAAGGTCATCGTCCAGGTCGGAACCAGGATCAGACCAATTTCAGGAGGAAATACCGCGTTGACCATCTACCTGGAACAGGTAGAAGATGGAGTTGCTGTGCAGGTTGGTGAACAAGCCTGGTTGGGGATCGCGGCCAGCATTGGAACCACCATTCTGTCGGTATGGCGCAATCCATTCAACTTAATCCACCGCTTGGATGATATAGCCCAAGATGTTGAGAACATCCAAATATCTGACCAGGTATGGCAGGTGATCGAGAATTATGCGCAGATGCGTGGAGCAACATTCGAACTATCCAAACGGTTTCGCAGGATGACCTGCGGTTATTGTGAGACTGCTAATCCTGTCGGCGAATCTCGATGCCTGGCTTGCGGTGCACCACTGGGGGATGTCCAGCCTGATACCTGCCAGAACTGCGGGTACGTGGTCAGTCGAGACGAGGAGATTTGTCCAAATTGTGCACAGCCGCTTCGAATTTCTGATGGTAATAATTAGCTTATTGAGATCTCAATGAGTTAATCGCTTCCTGGACCAATGGAAGTAATTCAGATTCGCTTGAGCTGGCCTGGGCAGCGAAACTCATCGCTTGCTGCCCAGCCAAATGTGCTTCTAGTCGTCCAGCAATTCTTTCCATTGCCGGCAGCGTGTAGAGATAACCAACCTGCCCGATCATCAATGCCGCCTGCATGCGAATCTCGAGGGGATTTTTCCTTTCCTCGAGAATATCAACTAAATGATTTCCCCCGAATGAACTTGTACTGAGCAGAAGGGTTATGCAGGGCTCCAATGGATAGTATTTCGCAGAGACCTGGAGTAATGCATAAATTTGCCGTGTGCGAATGGTGGCAAGATATAATCGCAGGCTGTTGCGCACATCCTCCGGAGAAGGAAATCCATGCTCATCGACCGTCAGAACACTGCTTAAAATCTCCACCACCCTTGCCCGCAGCCTCAGATTTGGTTCGATTATGCGGGTAACCAGGAAATAACTAACCACCGGGGATACCCTGGCAGCATTCAATTCAGCAATCTGCTCCAAAGCTGCAGAGCGCATCACCTCATCTTCCTTGGTTAAATCTTCCAGCGCTTTCCAAATTGTGGGGAACAACTCGACAGTCCCAATGCTCTCTTCCAGTACGAGCAATTGGGGCTGGTGGGATATCTGTTGCGGACTGTCTGGATACATAGTGGAAAACTAGTATACACAAAAAGAACTCCCAAGTCAAAATTATTGAAATATTATGTCCTGATTGGTGGCTCGAGAATATATCATTTTCGATTTAGTCGGATTTAAAAGGGAGAACACAATAATAGATAATCGAATAGAACGACCTGCAATATTGAACTTGCGGATGAATTGTGGTGCCTTGAGTCTACTATTGATGTAGAATCACCTACAGGAAATCCAGCATTTTACTCGTAATTTGAGATAACAACATCACGGCTATACGAATTCGAGTATCAACATTGTTCATTACCAATTTATTCTCATTGATTTATCTCAAATTATCCCACCCACCTACCCAATATACTATTAGGATTTAACTATTGTATTTACCAATTTTCCTTCAAAGTCTATTAATCGGATTTTCAATCGCTGCACCGGTTGGTCCAATTGGCATCCTCTGTATTCGCCGTACCCTTGCCGAGGGTCGCCGGGCTGGATTTGTTTCTGGACTGGGAGCCGCAACTGCTGACGCAGTGTACGGGGCTATGGCTGCATTTGGACTGACACTTATCGCATCTTTCCTTATCAACCAATCAAATTGGCTGAGATTGGTTGGTGGATTATTTTTGATTTTTCTCGGTGTCAAGACCTTCATCAGTTCACCAGAGGAGAACAAACCTCAAAACTCTAACCCCATAGCCCAAAAAGGGCTGCTCAGCAATTATTTTTCAACATTCTTCTTGACGATATCCAATCCACTGACAATCTTATCCTTTACAGCCATCTTTGCTGGTTATGGTGCCGTGAGCCTCCAGTCCAATAATTATTTCGCCGCTAGCTTGATGGTTCTGGGAATATTCCTCGGATCTGTCTTCTGGTGGTTCTTGCTCTCCTACCTAACAAGTCTATTCCAACATCGAATTAATAGATCAACCTTGATATGGATCAATCGAATAGCCGGAATTATTATATTGATTTTCGGAATCGTGGCGCTCTTCTCAATATCTGCATTTCCATCCATTTAGGCTATTCTATATAGAACCACGTGAGTTTCAAGGAACCTGGTTCAGTACCTATCAGTACTCTCATTTATATTGAAATAACTGTGCATCAAATATTTACTGGCAGGTCTAATTGCAGGTTGACCGCGGACTGACTGAAAAGTGAAAAATCGATATTCCCATTGGGAAATACAAACCGAGATAATCCGCAATCTATTGAATGTCGCTTCAAAATTATGCGGTGATGAATTTAGGTTGTGAACCTGAAATTTCTCGAGCATAGCAGCAATAGCTGATTGTTGTGACAAATTTCCAGATCTGAAGTAATATATTCCAATAGATATTACCTGTATAACCTTTGAACCATATTTCAATCATAGAAAATGAGCATTCCTGTGAAGATAGATCAAGCAGCGCCAGATTTCAATCTGGTTACATTTAATGGTGAATCAATCTCACTATCCAACTTCCATGGGGTGAAGAATGTGCTGCTGGTGTTCAACCGCGGCTTCACCTGACCATATTGTCGCGCACATATGTCGCAGTTGCGAGATGATTATTCAAAATACCTAAAACGAAATACAGTCGTGCTTGTGATTGGGCCGGAAGGACCAGCAGCTTTTCACAGATATTGGACCGAAAACAGGTTACCATTCATTGGATTGCCAGATCCAGGCCACACAGTCCTTAAAAGCTATGGGCAGCAAATAAAGATATTCAAATTTGGTCGCATGCCCGCTCAAGCTATCGTCGATAAGCGTGGAATGATCAGGTATTTGCATTACGGGAATTCAATGTCAGATATTCCTACAAATGAAGAATTGTTGAAAATCATCGAAAAAT
>PVMK01125262.1_pt1 | contig 29070 bp, 26 predicted proteins | sample 1853481 | NCBI WGS metagenome assembly PVMK01 (sample SAMN08533507, study PRJNA380276) | Marine sediment metagenome, whole genome shotgun sequencing project.
CGGGCTGCTTTTATTTACCACAAAAATAATCCAGACGTTAGCTGAAACGCATCACTGCCAGGGACATTTAGACGATGAAGACGAGTTCAGCACTCTCGCCGCTTACCAAGTACAGCATCAAGCCCTACGGAAACGCCTTTCGTCTTTTCTACATGCTCGATTGCAAGCAATGCGCCGTTCACAAACGATTCGTAAGAGGTACTGCGATGCACAAGTGAAAGCGTCTCACCGCTGTTACTGAATGCAACTTCCTGATCTGATAGTAAGCCTTTCATTCTTAAGGAATGAACCCGGACTCCGCTTGCCAAACCACCACGCGCACCCTCGATAATCTCGTGACCTGATGGTGCCTCGAAGTCATTTCGATGCTTGCCAATGCGCATCGCCGTCGCCAATGCGGTGCCGGAGGGGGCATCCGGTTTTTTGTCCTCGTGCCGTTCAACGATTTCTACCGATTCAAAATAGGACGAAGCCAACTCTGCAAAACGCATCATCAGAACCGCACCTATCGAAAAATTCGGGACTACGAGACATCCCTGGTCTTCAGCACCCCAGAATGATTTGAGTTCGGCCAGGCGGTTTTCTGTAAAACCGGATGTGCCTACGACAACGCTGAAACCTTTTTCATGCCAGGTCTTGAGATTGTCCATGACAATGTCTGCAGGGGCGCATTCCACCAGAACATGAGCCGAAAGTTCATCCGGTTCGCCGGAAACGCATAAATTGGCAAACGATTCTCCTGCATGGCCCGGAGCAAAAATCCCGGTAAGTCGCATATTCTCAGCTATTGCAACGCCACTTGAGATTGCTTTTCCCAATCTTCCCATTGCTCCGGAGACTGCTACATTAATCATTAGGGGTATTTCATTGTGAGTTACGAACATCTTATCAGCACCTTCGAAAGCCTTCATTTCCCCAATGAAATTTACACATCAAAAATGAGCTTGCAGGCAAACCCGCTCGCAGTAAGCATGAGTTTTTGTGACAGACAGCCTGATATGATGAAAATCCAATCGCATCATTGATACAAATCACGGTGGCTACCGACAAAATTTTTGTGAAGATTGAGGCAACGGCTTTGTCTGAAACAGAAGTCTCCTGTGCGAACTGCGAGGCATGCTGTTGCCGCTTGGAAGTAATGCTCATTACCGATACCGGAGTGCCCGAGGAGTATATTGAGACTGATGAGTGGGGCGGCAAGAAGATGGCGCGTTTGGAAGATGGCTGGTGTTCGGCGCTGGACCGAAACACCATGAGGTGTCTTATTTATGACCAGCGGCCATGGATTTGCCGTGAATTTGAGATGGGGTCAGACGAGTGTATTGCCGAACGAGCCAAGCGGTGATTTTCTTGTGTTTTGACGCAACTCATTCAAGTTGAGGCTTTAGCAGGGTAACGATGTAACGGTCAACGACCGCCTCGAGCATGGCCAATGGCAGCGCGCCGTTTCCCAGTATCAGGTCGTGAAACTGGCGAAGATCAAAGGACTCTCCAAGCGCACTTTCCGCCCTGCGGCGCAATTCCCAGATCTTCAGCTCTCCCAGTTTGTAAGCCAGCGCCTGGCCGGGCCATGAAATGTATCGATCGATCTCTGCCCGGACATTGGACGCGGACAGGGAAGTATTCTCCATCATGAAATCTATCGCCTGCTGCCGCGTCCAGCCCTTGGCGTGAATGCCGGTATCGATGACCAGCCGGCAGGCGCGCCACATTTCGTAACTCAACCGCCCGAAATGCTCGTAAGGGGTTCGATAAATACCCATTTCCACGCCGAGTTTTTCCGAGTACAGACCCCAGCCTTCTCCAAAAGCACTGAAATAGAGTTCCCGCCGGAAATCCGGTACGTTTTCGAGTTCGGCAGACAGGGCATGTTGATGATGATGGCCAGGTACCGCTTCGTGCAGGGTCAATGCCGGAAGCTCGTAAAGAGGTCTTTGGTCCAGGGCATAGGTATTGACCAGGAACTCTCCGCCGTGACTGCCGCCGCGTGGCGCGCCGGAATACGCCCCGGTCGTGTAGTTAGGGGCAATTTCCTCAGGCACGGGCACCACGCCGTAACTCTGCCGCGGCAACTTGGTGAAGAAACCCGGCATGACATAATCGATGCGTTTTGCCGTGTAGGCCGCTTCCTTCAACAGGTCTTCGGCGCTGCTGCTATAAAATTGAGGATCACTGCGCAGGAAAGCAGCAAAGTCTTTAAGGTCTCCATTGAATTCGAGTTCCTCAATAATGGCAGCCATATCGCGTCGGATTCTGACTACTTCGGACAGGCCGATCTCGTGAATGGCATCTGAAGTCGTGTCGACTATGGTGGTGTAACGCCGAATCTGGAATGCATAGTAATCTCTGCCCTCCTTCAATTCTTCGGCAGCCAGGGTGACGGACGCAAGATACTCGTTCTCGAAAAACGCCACCAGTTCGGCAAAGGCCGGAATAACCTTTGTCTGAATGGCTTCTGTTCCACTTTTTCGAAGATGTGCCTGCTGCTGGTCGGAAACCCTGTTGCTCATCTGCCGAAACGGCTCATAAAAACTACTGTCTTGCGGGTTTTCCTTCAGCTGGGCCTTAAGCGTTGGCAGGATGCCGTCGATTACAATTTGTGGCAGGACAAAACCGGTCTTCAAACCCACCCGCATGTTGTCGAGGTTTTCCCCGAAATACCGTGGAATCGCATTCAGCCGTGAAACGTAGTCTTGGTAGTCGCCAGCGTCCTCCATCCTCACGCCATTGGCCATGTTCAGCGCGGCCATGAAGAAGCCCGAAAATGTATTGAATGGAATGCGCGACAGGTTCAGTTTATGGGCGCCGATGGAATCCTCGAGCACCCATTCGAATACTTCCGCATTGACCCGCCCCTCAATGCCAAGGGCATTGTGATCAAGGGCTTTGGCCTGTTGAAGAAATGCCTGCTCGGCAACAAGCCGGCGGGCCCGGTCGGCGTGCGTCAAGCGGGGAAGCTGGTCGTTGTAATCGTTGACACCTGCGCTTGTGGCCGCAAATGGATTTTCACGGAGATGGTAGTCCCAGTACTCCGCCATCACGGCATCCAGTTGCTCATCGGGTGTCGCCAGCGCGGCAAAAGCAGCACCGGAAGCAGCCGTGCAAATAGAGACAAAAAGCCACAGGACAGACAGGCGGAAAAAAACTAATATCATGGGGTGTTCCCTTTTTTCATTATCTTGATGCAGAAATAGTCGTTAATGACAAAGCAAGACCTATCCGCTGCATTCAATCTTTGTTCAGCGCGAGCGCCAGGAGTTTCAGCAGAGACAGCAGAAGCAAGCCTGCGATCCAGTTGTGCGCAACCGCCAGGCCGATCGGAAGGCTGGTGACGATCGCGGTTATGCCGATCAGAAATTCGATTGTGACGAGGGCAATAATGATACTTGCAATTGTGCGGTAACCTGACCCTGCCCACAGCGCGGCCAGTGCGGTAACAACCGTGACGACTAGGGTAAAAATTGAACCCAGGCGGTGAGCTTTATGAATCGCAAGCCTTTCTTCGCCGCCGATGGCCAGTCCACTGCTGGTTATCTGGTGTTGCCTGCTCAGGTCCAGGGCTGTCGTCAGCGAACTCCCGGGCCACCAGCTACCGTGGCAATCAGGCAGTGTCTGGCAGGATGTAGCAGCGAAATTTGCACTGGTCAGGCCACCCAGAAGAATCTGCATCGAGAGCGCAGCAATAGCGGCCACCGTTAGCCAGCGAAGCCGCATACTGCCGCCGGGTCGTTGTTGGAATCTGAACACCATCCATCCCAGCAAAGCGAGCATACAAAACCCACCGGCAAGATTTCCCATGACAACCGCTGGATCATGCAGGCTGCCTGATCGAATGCCAAGAACAGCCAGGTAAACGGTCAGCGCCAGCAGTGTTAAGGAAAGCAGGCGTTGCTGTTTCCTGCGAATTGAAAGAAAGGCCAAAAACACGATCAGTAATCCAAGTACGCTTGCCACCAGCCGGTGCAGCGGCGTTGCCCAGGACAGTGGTTCGCTGCGCCCCATGAGCAATCGTTGATAGGCGTCTCCGGCCGGGATTGTCTGTGTAGCGGCTGGCGCCTCACCAATGCGTCCATAACATGCCGGCCAGTCTGCACAGCCGATACCAGAGTGCGCCAGGCGAAGATAGGCGCTCAGCGATACGAGAATGATAACCAGCAACAAGGAAGTTATGGCAACAGCTTTCATCGTCTATTGGTTTCCATCGAGATCTCAGTCCGCAACCCGCTCAAGATAAACTGCTTCGCCGCGGACCAGCCTGACGAACCTGGGAGATTCCTTCCACTCCACGCGGTCGAGGCCGTTTCCAAAATTCCACAACCAGGCAGTACTCCAGTGGAACTGGTAATCATTGGCCGACCAGTATTCGCCGGCCCGGGTATTGGGGAAATAATCGGTATTTGTACTGGGGGGCGTCGATGTTTTGCGCGGATCACTGATGGACCCGAGTTCATCCCGGGTTGGCAATCGCCAATCGCTGAAACCACAATACCCCATTTCATTTACCGCTTGTACCAGCGCAAAAGTATCGCACTCGCTGTTGTCACAGTTACCGCCATTGGGCAAACCACGATGGTCCAGTTCTCCGCTATGGTCTTCTTCCGGGTTGAACCAGGAATAAGTACTGTTGCGGTCATGTAGTCCGGATGTGTCGGCTTTCACTTCCCAGATCAGTCCGGTGAACTGATCCAGCACGCACGGCCCGGTTTCATCCGCTGCAGCCGGGGCGCCGTCTGCACCGAGTGTGACGTATTTACTGTCGTGGATTTCCGGCCCGGGACCCGATTGACCATCGCATGCCGCCAGCAGCAAAGTAAACCCCAGGCAAAGCAAAATTGTCGAATGTTTTGATGGCATTTCTTTCTCGTTGGTATTTTGTAGCTCAATCATAACGGAATAATTCAGGTATTTGACTTGAATCAATCAGGCAGTACTTTTATCAGTGCTATGATTAAAGTGCCCAGCTATAAACCGAATAAATACTTCCATACGAGGGATTCACACTATGAACCACGAAATTGCAGGAAATGAGCCAAGCGCTCGCGTCCCCATCATGCAGCGTATTTTGGATAATCCTTTCATTTTACTTTTTATCGGCGTGGTTTTTCCCACCGTTTTTTATATCATCTGGGGAATTATGGAACTCATATCCATTCCCATCGCACCCTGATAACTACAACAAAAAGGTGACAACGTGACCTCCATTCAACCACCCTCAGAGACACTTTGGTGGAAACAACCACTGGATCGTGTTGAAGGAACCTGGATTGCGCTAGCACTGGTCTGGTCCCTGATAATGTTCTTCATGATGCCACTGTGGCATGTTTATGGTAAGCAGAATCTCTCGAACGAAGCTTACCGGACTACACCAGAAGCATTCATGGCGAAAACACAGGCTATGGTTGATCAGTACACGGTCCGGACCGAGACCAACCAGAATATGCCGGTGGTCCACCCGCCACCCGGCAGCGATGTCTACCTGATCGGTCGCTTGTGGCAATGGTGGCCACTGCTGGAGCTCGAAAAAGGCCAGACCTATCGCCTGCATATTTCATCAATGGACTGGCAGCACGGTTTTTCCCTGCAACCGGTCAACATCAATACCCAGATCGTTCCGGGGTATGAAATGGTGTTGACGATTACCCCGGACACCGACGGTGATCAGACCATTATCTGCAACGAGTTTTGCGGCATTGGCCATCACAACATGGTTGGTAAAATCTACATCACGGAGGGCGGATCGTGAAAATACAGGAATTCAGGACCTGCCCGGAATCGGGTTTACAGTTTCATAAGCCAGCCGAAATGCTGATGCGTCTTCATGCCGTTGTGGCTGTAGTTGCACTGCTTTTTGGTGGCTTGACTGCTCTGGCCATCACGCTTACGCGCTGGCCAACAGTCCACTTGCTTCCGGCTGATAAGTTTTACCAGTTGCTGACAATGCATGGCATCAATATGTTGATCTTCTGGCTCATCTTTTTTGAAATCGCTGTGCTGTATTTTTGTTCGTCTACCTTGTTGCGGTGCCGGCTGGCGACTCCCAAATTGGGATTTGCGGCCTTCGGCCTCATGGTGCTGGGCGCCGTGGTTAACAACGTTTCGGTGTTCAGCGGTAATTCATCTGTGATGATGACGTCCTACGTGCCAATGCCGGCAGAGCCGATGTTTTATCTCGGGCTCATCCTGTTCGCTGTCGGCGCGTTGATCGGCTGCTTCATTTTCCTTGGCACGCTGGTGATTGCGAAAGAGGAGAAAACTTACGAAGGGTCGATACCACTGGTCACTTTTGGTGCCCTGACCGCATGCATCATCGCTGTATTCACGATTTCCATGGGCGCGGTGATCCTGATTCCCACTTTCCTGTGGTCGGTCGGCCTGATCGCCAACATCGATGCGCCTTTGTATCGCCTGATCTGGTGGGCCTTTGGCCATTCAGCACAGCAGATCAACGTGGCCGCGCATGTGTCAGTCTGGTATGCAATCGCCGCCATTGTTTTCGGCGCCAAGCCTTTGTCCGAAAAGGTCAGCCGGACCGCATTCTTTTTGTATATCGCATTCCTGCAACTGGCCTCTGCGCACCATTTGCTGGTGGACCCGGGCTTAAGTTCAACCTGGAAGATCTTTAATACGTCCTATGCGATGTACCTTGCCGTACTTGCCAGCATGATCCACGGCCTGACGGTTCCCGGTTCCATCGAAGTGGCGCAACGGGCAAAGGGTCTCAGCAAGGGTTTGTTTGAGTGGTTGCGCAAGGCGCCCTGGGGTAATCCGGTGTTCTCCGGGATGTTTCTGTCGCTGATCGGTTTTGGGTTCATCGGTGGCATCTCCGGCGTGGTGATGGGCACAGAGCAGATCAACATCATCATTCACAACACGATATATGTACCGGGTCATTTCCATGCCACGGTCGTTATCGGAACCACTTTGGCCTTCATGGCGCTGACTTACTTCCTGATACCGGTATTGTTCCGGCGCCAGGTGTTCCTGCCTGGCCTGGCCAAGTGGCAGCCTTATATTTTCGGCATCGGCATGATGGTGTTTACCCTGGTCATGATGGGCGCCGGTACGCTGGGCGTACAGCGCCGTCACTGGGATATGGCATTTACTGACGCGGCCCTTGGCTACGATTACCCGGCCAGCGCGTACACCTTGATGGGCCTGGTGGGCGTCAGTGGTGTGGCTGCCGTTGTGGGCGGTGCAATCTTCGTGCTCATTACCGTGGTTTCGGTGTTCTTCGGCAAACGCATTGAGTCGGATTCCGCTTATGGCACGGAAACCACGCGCCTGATGATGGCTCCACCGACGATCGAACCACAAGGTGGCCACGCGGCAGCCGGTAAATGGGGCTTTGCGGCACCAGGTACCTTTGTTCTGGCGGTGTTCTTCCTGGCCGTCTTTGTAGCCTACTACGCTGTGAATTGGAAGTACCTCGCATCGGTTTGGCCGATGTCATAGGTCTTTTTCTGTTCAGAAAACGCCGGGTTCTATGCCCGGCGTTTTTTGTGGGGCACAATATACCGATGAAGCTTAAACAAGCGATCAGGACTGCAGCCTTTAAGCCGCCAGTCTTTGTTCTATGTCTGCTGCTACTCTTGCTGCCATGTGCTGCTTCTGTGTTCGCAGCAACAAACATTCAAGACGGCTATGACGCCGATTCTGCAGTTGCCACTTCCCAGGCTGCCGTGGGTCGAACGCTGGGGGATTTCCTGCTTTACGATCAGCAGGGACGCCCGGTGCAGCTGCTACAGTATCGTGAAAAGCCGACTCTTATCAGCATGATATTCACATCCTGTCATCATGTGTGCCCTGCCATTACCCGCCATTTGGCAACGGCTGTTGAAGCAGCCCGCGAGGCCCTTGGCGAAGACAGCTTCCAGGTACTCACGGTAGGGTTCGACACGGCAGTGGATACGCCTGATGCGATGCGGGTTTTTGCGAAAAAACAGGATGTCGGCGACCCAAACTGGTCATTCCTGAGTGGCTCGGAGGAAACCGTGAACGCGCTGGTGGAGAATATCGGTTTCGTTTACTTCCCTTCCCCGCGCGGGTTCGACCACATCAACCAGGTTACAGTCGTTGATCGTGACGGCAAGGTTTATCGCCAGGTTTACGGCGCAGCATTTGACCTTCCATGGCTGGTCGAACCGCTCAAGGAGCTGGTCTACAACCGGCCGCAGGCTGGTGACCACGTTGGTTCTGGATTGATTAACCGAATCAAGCTTTTCTGTACCGTGTACGACCCCAATACCGGCCGCTACAAATTCGATTACTCACTTTTCGTGGGTGTCGGGGTCGGTGCTTTGATCGTGCTGTGTCTGATCATATGGCTTGGGCTGGAATATTTACGTACGCGCCGCAGTAAAATGGAATCATGAACTTTCTGCAGGCGGTGCAGAAATCAGGCCAGGCCCTGTTCGATCCCGTCAGGCGATTTCTGGACCGCGGTTTCGGTCAGCAACTCAATCCGCTGAACTTCCTCGGTGCCCTCACAATCTATTTTTTCTGGATTATATTGGTCAGCGGCATCTGGTTGTTTGTTTTCTACAAGACCAGCGTTGCCGGGGCATATGAATCGGTTGAGTACCTGACCCACGAGCAGTGGTACCTTGGTGGCGTGATGCGCAGCCTCCATCGATACGCCTCGGATGCGGCAATTATCACACTGGTCTTGCACATCGTTAAAGAATTTCTGTATGACCGCCACCGGGATAACCGCTGGTTCAGCTGGGTGACCGGTGTGCCGTTGCTGTGGCTGATAATTCCTCTTGGAATTACCGGGTACTGGCTAGTGTGGGATCAACTGGCCTGGTATGTAGCCCTTACTTCGGCGGAACTTATCGATTGGATACCGATTTCCAGCGAATCCATGGCACGAAACTTCCTCACTTACGACTCACTGAGCAATCGTTTCTTCACGCTGATGGCATTCCTGCACCTGATTGGTTTACCGCTGTTCCTGGTTTTTGGAATCTGGTTGCATATCCTGCGAATCAGCGGCCCGAGGATCAATCCGCCGCGGGTGTTGATGGCAGGCAGCCTGGTAGCGATGACGGCGCTGTCTCTCCTCTACCCTGCGTTGAGCCAGGGCGAAGTGGACATGACAACGGTTCCCTCGAGCCTGGGCCTTGACTGGTTTTACCTGCTGGTTTATCCGCTGATGAAACACTGGTCACCCGGTTGGGTCTGGGGACTGCTCACCGGCCTGAGCCTGCTGCTCTGCATGCTGCCGTGGATGCCGCCGTCTAAAGCAAAATCGGTCGCTGAAGTTGATCTCAACAACTGCAACGGGTGTGCGCGTTGTGCCGATGATTGCCCTTTTGGTGCAATTACCATGGAGGAGCGCAGCGATGGCAAAGCTTACGACAAAGAAGCCGTAGTCGATCTGCCTTGTGCATGGCTTGCGGGATTTGTACAGGCTCCTGTCCGACGGCTACGCCATTCCGCCGCCATTCCGCACTGTCGCCGGGAATCGATATGCCGGATTTGACGGCGGCATTGCTACGGGAAAAAATTATTGAGGTAGCAGAAGGGCTGCAGGGAAATCGCAGGGTTATCGTCTTTACATGCCAGGATGCCGGGAAATCAGCGCGCCAGAAAGCAGGGTTTGACGATGCCGAGACTAAATCCGTCGAAATCATCTGCGCTGGGCAGTTACCCCCGTCGTTTATTGATTTCGTGCGCAGTCGCGACCTGGCGGATGGTGTGGTGATGGCGGGTTGTCCCGGTGGCGATTGCCAGTACCGTTTTGGCGCTGAATGGACATCTGCGCGCATCGCTCGCCAACGCGATCCCCAATTGCGCAAACGCGTCAACAATAACCGTCTTGCCCTGGGTTGGCAGGAACCCTGGTCGGGTTGCGGAGACGTTGCGGGTATTGTGACGGCATTGAGGGAGTCCCTGCCGGCTGTTTCTGAGGGCGTACCCGGCCCTCCCTCGAGCCGTACAAATCCATGGAAAGTTCCCGTCACGGCCATAGCCTTTGCTGCATTCGCCGTCGTCGCGGGCTGGTTTTCCGTTTGGCCCAGAATCCAGCTGATCGGAAACGATAAAGCTATGATATCATTGTCGTTTTCCTATGCGGGCGAGCGTATCCGCGAATGCCGGAAGCTGACCCAGGAGGAGCTTAACAAGCTTGCGCCTAATATGCGTAAACCGGAAGATTGTCCCCGTGAACGGCTTCCCATTCGGGTTGTTTTCAGCTCAAATGGGGAAGCGCTATATGAAGCCATCAGAAGGCCAACGGGCTTATGGAAGGACGGTTCATCCAACGTATACAAACGTTTGATAGTTGAAGGCGAAAATCAGCGTTTGTTCATCGGGATGAACCAAAGAGGGGAGTCCCCGGAATTTGATTTTTCGCTGGAACAGGAAGTCGAACTTGTGCCGGGGGAACACCTGGTCGTGGAGTTCGACGACATCCAGCAAACATTTGTGTTCAGGCAGAAATAAATCATGGCATTGCTTCAATGGAACTCTGAATATGCGCTGGGGATTCCTTCTGTGGATTATGAACACCGCGAACTCATAGCGATGATCAATACGGCTTATGGACTCATGGCCGAGGACGCGGACCAGGCCGCAATCGAGTCATGTCTGGAAGATATTTATGCCGGCATCGCATCTCATTTCGCATTGGAAGAACGCCACATGCGGGAGGCGCGGTACGAAGAATACCAGGCGCATAAAGACGATCATGAAGACTTGCTGGACCAGTTGATGGAGTTGGTTGATGAGTTCGTCGACCATCCCGAATCAGGCAAGGCCTCTCTGCAGAAAAGCCTCGCGAACTGGTTTGGGGTGCACTTCGCCACTTTTGACGCCAGGCTTCACCAAAGTCTTGGTGATCATCATTAAAACAGGGTTCTGCCTCCTTTTTATTGAGGCATACCAAGCAGGCTCTTCAGTATCTGGAAACTACCCAGTGCCAGTAGGAGGAATATGGCGAAGAAAACAATCTGGCGTTGTTTTATAACCTCGCCACGGCGTTTTTCAATTGTGCGTACCAGCCAGTCAGACACCAGGTAGATAACGATCGCATTGAGGGTGAAAAGGATCAGTTCCGACATGTTCAGCTCCTGCCGCGGATTGATTTGTAACAAACAAGCAGAAATAGAAAGCCGCCAATGACTGAAATCAGGCCACCCAGTCCCATCAGGCCCATGCCAGCTACTACACCCAACTGGTCCAGGCCTTGTGCAAGGCCTGCCGTTTTGCGTTGAACACCGTAGCCGCCCGACCAGGCCAGGCCGATGATATGCAGCAACTGCCCGCCTCCATATAGATAGGGTTGCCAGCACGCCATCCGGGGGGGCAATACGCCGAAGCCAAGACGGGGAAGGAGGTAATAACAAAGGCCCATGAAAGCAATGGTCACACCTACGGTTGAGCCGTGATAGTGGGCCGGGATCACGATATCAAGGCCGGAAATCAGGAATCCAAGAATTCCACCGACTGCGAACAGCGTAAGCGAAGCCAGCAATGCGGAGCGCAGATACCGCGCCTCCGGTTTTGTATCAGCGGACACTCTGCCGGCTTTTAGTAAACTGACCACCACTGCAAGGCCCAGCGGCAGGCTGGACAGCCCCCCGTATTTCATCAATTCTGTGAAGGCCAGCCGGTGGCCAGGCGAAACAACGTCGTGTGCGAGATAGAGAAAAGGCACGGTGATAACCGGCAAAGCCAGGATGATCAGAAAGATCAGCGTCAGCCTGGGGCTCAACTCGAATCGGCAACCACTGTTTTCAACGAGTACAACCCATGCAACCATCATCAGAATAGTATGCGTGAACTGCACTGCATGTCCGCTGCCCCAGAACAGAAACTCGTAATAGACTTCACCGGACATCTCCTGTGGTATTCCAGCCCAGGATGCGATCAATGCAGCTATGGCCGCTGCTGCGGTCACGGCAGAAAGCGTGATGCCAATTTGCAAGGCACTATGGCCATCGAGGCCCGCAAGGGATCTCCCTGAGGTCGTCACAGAACGCAAAAGATGAGCGGCGATGCCCGCAGTGAAAAGAATAAGACCAGCGTAAAACACGGGGTGGCGAAGCAAGGGTACATAATTATTCATCAACGGATCAGCTGCGCCAATAAATGGTGAGAAGATCACCACGGCGGTGCCACTTGCAGCCAGAAAGAAGGAAATACGATCCCAGACCGGTCTGTCCTTTGTTGCAGCCAGGCTCCACAGCATCCCTGCCATCGACAGCAGCCAGATCAATACCGACAGGTTGACGTGTACCACCAGTGCAATCCGGAAAAAATCGACCAGGGGCGCCAGTTCCTGGATGACCGGCGTGCGGGCTACTACCAGTAGAATGGAGAACACTCCGGCGCCAACCAGTGAAGCCAGCCCGAGCATCAGCCAGGCTGTTGCGGCTTTACGGGCATTGTCACTATGGATCTGAAGATTGTAAATTGCAGATCGCATTTCGTCGCCTTCCTTAGGGTCAGAGAATCAACGGCGCTTTATTAATGGCGATATTCGCCGTGTAGCCGAACATAAAGATTGCGATGATAAACCAAATGATCTGATGCCGGCGGCCTTTTGACCAATTCAAAGCAAACATGCCAGCAAATATATAAAGAATGACTGCGGCCACCTTTTCAGTAAGCCACGGTGTAATAAGCGGCGCTTGTTGAATGCTGATGCACATAAGGATGGCAAGGGTCAATAACAGGCTGTCATTGATGTGCGGCAGAAACTTCAGCCAGCGCTTCTGCAACCATTTTGAGTTGTACATGAGAAACAGGAAACGAAGGGTAAATAAGGAGATGCTAAGCACCGCCGTGAGCACGTGCAAGTGCTTGATCAGTAGATAGTTAGCTGAAAAAAAAGCAATCGTCATGGGTCAAAGTATAATCGCAAGCTGGCAGATGTTCCGATGCTGTTATCAGCTATTGGTGATAATCGACAGGAAACGCACAGGAACTTCCACCAGTTCCTCGGGTCCGTGCGGCGCGTCGGCATCGAAGAACAGAGAATCACCTGGAGACAAGCGATAGGTGGCATCAGCGTGGCGATAGACAACCACGCCCTGCAGCACGTAGATAAACTCCACTCCGCCATGTTGAAAGATTGGAAACACCTCTGAATCTTCCTTCAGCGTAATCAGGTAAGGCTCGACCGAAACGTCGCTGTGAATGCTGTGCCCGAGCAACTGGTACTGATGGCCGGCCCGCGTGCCCCGTCGCTCGATCAACAATCCTTGCCCCGCGCGAACGAAGGTCGCATCCCGCTGTTCTTCAAATTGACGGAACAGAGCAGTCACCGGCACATTGAGTGCAATGGAGAGCGCACGCAGCGTCGCAAGGGAAGGTGAGGTATTGCCATTTTCAATTTTGGACAACATGCCAGAGGACAATTCGGCGCGCTCGGCCAGTTCCGTAACGGTGAGTCCGAGTTGCTGGCGGTATCGTTTGACCTGGCTGCCAATGGCCCGCTCAAGCTCATTCCCCGTGTTTCGGACGTGAGCCGGGTCGGCCTGCTGTTCTGAATTCTGGTGCTTCTTCATGGCCAGGCAATCTCTACCTTAATTTTCCTCAGAAGAAATAAACTTTACCATGAGTTCATTCCATCGTACACTAATCAAGTGAATCAGGGGTCCGATCAAAATGTGTGGAATCGTTGGAATATATTATAAAAACAATGAGTTAAATAGTTCTCTGGGCGTGATGCTGGCGTCCATGCTGGTACAGATGAGTGAGCGCGGGCCGGATAGCGCTGGTGTTGCCGTATATCGGGATTCCCCGGGTTCCTCAGGCACCAAGCTGACCCTGCACGCTGCTGACCCTGATTACGATTGGGACTTGCTGCACTCTCTGATCTCCGGGGAGTTCAACACCGATCCCGACATCGAGGTCCGCGCCAGCCATGGTGTTGTGACCACGACAGCTGCGCTGCACGAACTGCGTTCCTGGCTGAGTTTGAATTGCCCCGATCTGTGCATCATGAGCGCGGGCAGCACCATTGAAATCTACAAGGAGGCAGGGGCGCCACGGGATTTTGTGGATCGCTTTAACTTGCAGGATTTTCAGGGTTCCCATGCTTTGGGACACACGCGTATGGCTACCGAAAGCGCGGTAACCACCCAGCACTCACACCCGTTTTCCACCGGGCAGGACCTTTGCCTGGTTCATAACGGTTCGCTGTCCAATCACAACGGCCTGCGTGAGCGGCTGCAGGGCGAAGGGATTGAATTCCAGACGGACAACGACAGTGAAGTGGCCGCCGGGTACCTGATGTGGCAACTGCACCAGGGCGCAACGCTGGAACAGGCACTCACCCGCGCAATCAGTGACCTGGATGGCTTTTATACTTTTGCAGTGGGCACGCGCACTGGTTTCGCCGTGTTGCGCGACCCCATTGCCTGCAAACCTGCCGTCATGGCGGAAAACGATGACTGGGTAGCCATGGCATCCGAATTTCGCGCCATCGCCCAACTTCCCGGCGTTGAAAATGCCACGGTCTGGGAACCTGCACCGGCCACGGTTTACAGTTGGGGGGAAGAATGACGGATTTCGATCTGGCAAAGGAATCCGTGCGCGCCCTGAACCAGAGCCTGCATGAGTCGCCTGAAGGCCGCTGGCTGGTAACGCACCCCGATGGGCGACACTGTATCGCAACCGGCCTGGATGCAGCGGTAGACGTTGATGTCAAGGGCCATGTCGGTTACTACTGTGCCGGCATGAACCAGCAGGCGTGTATCACGGTATACGGCAGCGCCGGCCCAGGCGTCGCGGAAAACATGATGTCCGGGTTGGTGCGGGTCAAGGGTAACGTATCCCACTGCGCAGGCGCTTCAAGCCACGGAGGCCTGTTGATCGTGGAAGGTGACGCCAGTGCCCGCTGTGGAATCTCGATGAAAGGAAGCGATATCGTCATAGCGGGGTCAGTCGGCCACATGAGCGCGTTTATGGCCCAGACAGGCCGGCTGGTCGTCTGCGGCGACGCCGGTGACTTCCTGGGCGATTCGATTTATGAGGCCATCTTATACGTTGCCGGAAAAGTGGGTGAACTGGGTGCGGACTGCATCGAAAAGGAAATGACGCCGGAGCACCGGCAAAGCCTTGCTGATTTGCTGTCAGCTGCAGGCGTGGAAGCCGACCCGGGATGTTTCCGGCGCTTTGGCACCGCCCGCAAACTCTACAATTTCAATATAGATCACGCCAGTGATTACTGAGTGCTGCCCTGCTTGTATTGGTCGGGCCGGCGCGTGGAACTGAAATGAGCAAACAAAAGACACTTCGGCCTTCGGCAACTTTTCCGCTGGAAGTGCTCGCTGAAATTCACCGGGCGGCCGACCAGGGCATTTACGAGATCAGGGGCTTCGGCGCCAAGCGCAGCCTGCCCAATTTTGATGACCTGCTGTTCCTGGGTGCTTCCATGTCACGTTATCCGCTGGAAGGTTATCGCGAGAAATGCGCTACCCATGTCACTTTGGGAACGCGCTTTGCAAAACGCCCGATCGAGCTGAAAATTCCGATTACCATCGCGGGTATGAGCTTTGGTGCGCTTGGCGCCCACGCAAAGGAAGCCATCGGGCTTGCAGCAACGCAGATGGGAACCAGCACGACAACCGGTGATGGCGGGATGACGGTGGAGGAACGACAGTCGTCGGAGACGCTGGTCTACCAGGTATTGCCGTCCCGATACGGACTCAACCCGGATGATGTCAGGCGCGCTGACGCACTGGAAATCGTCGTCGGACAGGGTGCGAAGCCGGGCGGCGGCGGCATGCTGCTCGGACAGAAGATTACTGAGCGGGTGGCGGAAATGCGCGACCTTCCGGAAGGAATCGATCAACGCAGTGCCTGCCGTCATCCTGACTGGACCGGCCCCGATGACCTCGAGATCAAAATTCAGGAACTGCGGGAAATCACCGACTGGCAAATCCCGATTTACCTCAAAATCGGTGCGACTCGTGTGGATTACGACGTAGCCCTTTGCGTCAAAGCCGGCGCTGATGTCATCGTGCTGGATGGCATGCAGGGGGGGACCGCGGCAACCCAGGATGTTTTCATTGAGCAGGTCGGTATTCCAACTCTCCCGGCATTGCGCATGGCAGTGGAGACGCTCAAGGAGCTGGGGATGCACCGCAAAGTACAACTCATTGTCTCGGGCGGAATTCGCACCGGGTCGGATATTGCCAAGGCACTTGCCATGGGCGCGGACGCGGTTTCTATCGGAAGCGCTGCAATGGTCGCCCTGGGTTGCAACAAACCTGTCTTCGTCGAAGACTATCATGCCCTGGGCACTGAACCGGGCTATTGCCATCATTGCCACACGGGACGATGCCCCGTTGGTGTCACGACACAGGATCCGGAGCTTGAAGCCAGGCTCATGCCCGAGCAGGGAGCGCGATTGCTACGCAACTACCTGACCACCCTGACCCTGGAAATCCAGACACTCGCCCGGGCATGTGGTAAAAGCCATGTGCTCAACCTGGAGCCGGAAGATATGGTAGCGCTCACCATTGAGGCCGCGGCCATGGCCGGGATACCACTGGCGGGTACCAAGTGGATCCCCGGCACATGAACCAGGACATCGATGCAATATGCGCACTAGACTTATAGCAAACGTGTAATAACAGACAAGGAGCAGCGACATGGCCACCAATCTCACGGCCGCAGCCAAGGCCAAAAACATTGAATACTTCCTGATCAGTTTCGTTGATCTGCTGGGTCATTTGCGTGCCAAGCTGGTACCAGCAGCTGCAATCGGCGAAATGCAGGAATCAGGCGCGGGCTTTGCCGGCTTCGCGGCCTGGCTGGACATGACGCCAGCCGATTCCGACATGTTTGCAATCCCCGACCCGGACAGCCTGATTCAATTACCGTGGAAACCCGAAGTGGGCTGGCTGGCCGCTGACCTGTGGATGAATGGCAAACCAGTGGAGGCCTCACCCCGGGTTGTGCTGAAACGCCAGATAGAAGCTGCCGCCACCAGGGGCTACCGGATGAAGTCGGGCGTGGAATGCGAATATTTCCTTCTCAATGAAGACGGCAGTGCCATTTCAGATGAGCGCGACACCCAGGAGAAACCTTGCTACGACCAGAGCGCACTGATGCGGCGCTACGATGTGGTCAAGGAAATCTGTGACGCCATGCTCGGGCTGGGCTGGAAGCCGTACCAGAATGACCACGAGGACGGCAACGGGCAGTTCGAAATGAACTGGGAATTTGACGATTGCCTGCTCACGGCAGACCGGCACGTATTTTTCAAATACATGACCAGGTCGATTGCAGAGAACCACGCAATGCGCGCGACCTTCATGCCAAAGCCATTTGCAAACCTCACGGGAAACGGTTGTCACGCGCACGTGTCGGTGTGGGACATGGCGGGCAGGAAAAACCGTTTTATGCACAAAACCGATGAAATGGGACTGTCCAAGTTAGCTTACAAATTCCTGGGTGGTATGGTGCACAGCGCTGACGCATTCGCGGCCCTGTTCATTCCGACGATAAACAGCTACAAGCGCATCGATGCCGATGTCACATCATCCGGCGCTACCTGGTCGCCCAATGCCATCACCTACTCAGGAAACAACCGCACACACATGATCCGGATCCCCGGTCCCGGCCGGTTTGAGTTACGCCTGATGGACGGCGCTGCCAATCCCTACCTGATGCAAGCCGGAATATTGGCTGCCGGCCTGGACGGCGTGGCCAACAAGCGCGACCCCGGAAAGCGTCTGGACATCAACATGTACACCGATGGCCACAAACTCAAGCGCCTGCGTAAGTTGCCCGAAAACATGCTGGACGCCGTTCGCATGTTCGATCAAAGCGACGTTGCGCGCACGGCTTTTGGCGATGAGTTTGTTGACAGCTACGTCAAGCTGAAAATGGATGAGTGGAAGCGTTTCTGCAGGTCGGTGACTCCATGGGAACGGGAACATACGCTGGATTGTTAGTCTGATTTTCGGGATTTGAAATGCCGCTGGGATTACTAAAGTACGGTTTACGAAGCAAGTACAGGGGCCACAGATACTTCCCGGCAGAGGCGCCGTTGCGCCCTTCCTATGACGTGGTGATCATAGGAGGTGGAGGGCACGGCCTGGCCTGCGCCTATTACCTGGCCCGGGACTGGGGAATTACCAATGTTGCGGTGCTGGAAAAAGGCTGGCTGGCGTCCGGAAACACAGCCCGCAACACCGCCATCATCCGGTCAAATTACCTGACCCCGGAAGGAGCTCTTTTTTACGAGGAATCCCTGGAACTCTACCGCAGCCTGGCCAATGAACTGGGTATCAACCTGATGTACTCGGAACGCGGCCACTTGACCCTGGCGCACACCGACGCTGCAATCCGGACCTCGAGGTGGCGCGCCGAGGTAAACAAGCATCTGGGTATCGATTCTGAACTGGTTGGCCTGGATGAAATAAGCAGGCTTTGTCCTCAACTCGACCTGTCAGATGACGTCCGTTACCCCATCCTGGGTGCGCTGTATCATCCGCCAGGGGCGATCGCCCGGCATGATGCCGTTGCCTGGGGTTATGCTCGTGGTGCAATGGAACGCGGTGTAGAAATCCATCAGCAAACCGAAGTCACCGGCATCGAGGTTAGGAATGAGCAAGTTGTCGCTGTCGGGACGAACCGTGGCCCGGTCGCCGCCGGTAAGGTTTTGCAGGCGGTTGCCGGAATGAGTTCGGTTCTGGCCCGGATGGCCGGCTTCAAACTGCCTGTTCGCTCGATCCCGCTCCAGGCCTGCGTTTCAGAGCCTTTGAAGCCGTTCCTGGATCCGATCATCGTGTCCGGCTCACTGCACGCATACGTATCGCAATCTGCCCGCGGCGAACTGGTTATGGGCGGTTCCACTGATCCTTATCCCTTGTATTCCACCCGTTCCACCCTGGATTTTACTGAAGGCCTGATGGCGAATATGCTCGAGTTATTTCCCTTTCTCACCCATGCATCCGTCATGCGCCAGTGGGCGGGAATCGCCGACATGACACCTGATTTCAGCCCCATCATGGGCCTGACACCGGTGGAAAATTATTATATCGATGCAGGTTGGGGCACCTGGGGATTCAAGGCGACGCCGGTCAGCGGAAAGCGCATGGCCGAGACCATCGCCACCGGGGTGGCGCCTGAATTACTGCGGCCCTTTGAACTCGAACGGTTTTACCGCTTGCAACAGGTCGGCGAACGCGGCGCCGCTTCTGTGGGGCACTAGGCCATGAAAATCATCAACTGCCCACTGAACGGCCAGCGCAATGCCCGGGAATTTGTCTGTGGCGGTGAAGTAAAGCTGCCGCCGGCACTCGGCACCGAAGGACAGGAGGCAGACATTCGGCAGTGGGCAGACTATATATTCATGGAGGAAAATCTGCAGGGTGTCGTCCGCGAATGGTGGTGCCATGTGGCAAGTGGCTACTGGTTCATCGCTGAGCGCGACACGGCCACTGATACTTTTCTGCGCACTTTTCCCTGCACGGAACTGTTCGATCGGCCCGGCCACAGAGGTTCGGACCTGTGAGCAAAACCAGGCAATTACGTTTGCCTGAACCCTGGGGTAGACGGCTGGACCGGAACCACCCTATCGCATTTACTTTCGAAGGCCGTCATTACCAGGGTTTTCGCGGAGACACGCTGGCCAGCGCCCTGGCTGCAAACGGAGCGCTGGTGATCTCGCGCTCATTCAAGTATCACCGGCCGCGTGGCGCTTTTTCATTTTCAGGGCTGGATGCGAACGCATACGTGCAGGTTCTTGATCGGCCCAATGTCTGTGCCGACCAGTTGCCGTTGACCGAGAATCTCGCGGCAACAGCCCAGAATGTCTGGGGGTCTTTGCAGCGGGACCGGGGCGCGCTTACCAGGCACCTGGCCCGTTTCATGCCGGTTGGTTTTTACTACCGGGCCTTTTTTCGGCCCAGGGGCATATGGCCCTTGTGGGAGCGGTTGTTAAGACGGTGCGCCGGCCTGGGCCGGGTCGACCAACAAACGGTCCCGGGATATTCTGACAAACAATACCTGTTTGCCGACGTGGCTGTGATTGGCGCCGGCCCGGCGGGTCTGTCGGCGGCATTGGCGGCAGCAAGTGCAGGGGCTTCGGTCATATTGATTGATGACTCGCCTGAACCGGGCGGTTCATTGAACTATGCCCGCTTCCAGAGCCAACCCCTGGAAGTGGAAGCCGTGCGCAAAAAACTGCTGGAACAGTTGCAGCAGTCGACCGGCATCCGGGTGATGGCGAGCACCACCTGCACCGGATGGTTTGCCGATAACTGGCTGTCCATGCATGATGGCGCACGCCTGTACAAACTGCGTGCAAAGCAGGTTGTAGCCTGTACCGGCAGCGTCGAACAGCCCATGGTATTTCGCAACAACGACCTGCCCGGAGTGCTGCCTGCCTCGGGCGCACAACGGCTGATGCGGCTGTACGGGACCCGGCCAGGTCAGCACATCGCAGTGGTGGCATCCAACCTCGAAGGTTACGATGTCGCCAGGGACCTGGTCGAGGCCGGCCAGGCGCCTTGTGTGTTTATTGAAATGAACAGGGAGCCGCTTGATACCAGCTGCCTGGATTGGCTGAACTCCATGGGGGTCGAAACCCTTTGCGGATATACCGTGCTGGAAGCCCTCGCCGGACCCGGCATGCGTTCCATCACAGGGATCATGGTGAGTGAAATTGACGCCTGCGGTACGCCCCGCGGCAGCGCACGGCGGATCTCCTGCGATACATTAATTACCAGCGTGGGGTACGCCCCGTTGGCCCAGTTGGTCTGCCATGCGGGCGCTCAACTGGTTTACGACGAGACTCTTCATTCCCTGAAGATTGTGGACTGTCCCGGAAATGCTCAGCTCGCCGGCTCGGTCCGACATTGCTATGAACTGGAGGCTGTGCTCCGCGATGGTGCAATCGCCGGAGCGAGAGCTGCCGCGGGGGCGGGATTCCAAGGGCAATCCACAAGCGGGGCACAAAAGCAGGATGATCCTGGTAACTGCCGGGCTGTCAACCACCCCTGGCCCATCTTCCCGCATAAAAAGGGCAAGGACTTCGTGGATTTTGACGAAGATCAAACAGTGGCCGACCTGGAAAACGCGGTGGCTGACGGCTTTGAGCACCCGGAACTCGCTAAACGATACAGCACGACAGGCATGGGTCCCAGCCAGGGCAGGTTGTCATCGCTGAACGCCATGCGAATTGTCCAGCGGGTTAACCAAAAACGGCTGGACGGCACTAAAGTCACCACGCAACGCCCACCCTACAAGCCTGTTTCGTTTGGCCGGCTGGCCGGCCGGAATTTTCAACCCGAACGGTTAACACCCATGCATCACTGGCACCTGCAGCAAAACGCGACAATGATGCCGGCGGGGCTGTGGCAACGCCCCGCATTTTACGGGCGCCGGAACCGGCGTGAACTCCAGATCACGGCGGAAGTAACCGCGGTACGGGAAAACGCAGGTCTTATCGACGTCTCGACCCTCGGCGGTATCGAAGTCCGGGGGCCCGATGCAGCGCAGTTCCTGAACCGCATGTACACCTATTCCCACGAGCGGCAGGAGATTGGCCGCACCCGCTATCTCCTGATGGCCGACGATACCGGGTCGGTTATCGATGACGGCGTCGCCTGCCGCCTGGCTGAAGATTATTTCTACGTCACCACAACGACCACGGGGTCTGACAGTGTTTACCGCAGCATGTTGCGACATATTGCCCAATGGCGTCTGGAAGTGGACACCGTCAACGTCACCTCGGCCTATGCTGCGATGAATATCGCAGGGCCCAAAGCCCGGGAGATAGTCCGGCAACTTGAATCGGATATCGACTTTTCGCGCGATGCCTTCCCGTACCTGGCCGGGCGGCAGGGCCGCTTGTGCGGTGTCCAGGTGCTGGCCATGCGCATCGGCTTTGTCGGCGAACTGGGCTACGAACTTCATGTTCCCTGGTCGAGCGCATTGTCCATCTGGGAGGAACTGGCAGGTGCAGGCGAGAGCCTCGGCATTTTACCCGTGGGGGTGGAGGCGCAACGGATTTTGCGTCTTGAAAAAGGGCACATCATCGTGGGCCAGGATACCGATGGCCTGACCTTTCCCGAGGAAGCCGGGCTGGGCTGGGCCGTGAGCCGAAAGAAAGGCTACTTCATTGGCGGGCCGGCAATCACCCACTTGACCCAGACTCCCGTTTCACGTCAATTGACAGGCTTTGTACTGGCAGACACCGGCGGGCCGGTACCGCGTGAATGTCACCTGGTACTGTGCGGCAAGCAAATGACTGGCCGGGTGACCTCGGTGGCGTATTCGCCTTCCCTGGGGCAAGTGATCGGGCTTGCCTATGTATCGCCTGAGCAGGCTGTTACCGGCTCAGAGTTTGAAATCAAGGTGGACCAGGGACAGCGTGTGAAGGCCATTGCCACTGCTTTGCCTTTCTATGATCCGGACAATTTGAGGCAGCAATTGTGATCGGGCAGGAACAAAAGCAGGCTGCCTCCAGGCTTGCCCTGCTGGACCTTTCAGCATTACCCCGCTTTGGGCTAAAGGGTATCAATCAGCAGGCGTGGCTCGATACCCGCGGCTTCAAGGTGGGTGGAGTTTCCAACCAGGCGTATCCCCAGAGTGAGGGTGCTCTGGCAGCGAGGCTGTCTCCTGGGGAACTCCTTTTTCTGTGTGATCCGGCTCGCCCCCTGATGTCCGCAGATCATGATTATTTCAAGCCGGGGCAGGATTGTTACCTGATCCGCCGCCAGGACAGCCATTACTGGTTTGCAATCACCGGAGCAAAAGCGCCCTCGATGCTGGCGAAACTCTGTGGCGTCAATTTCGATCCACCGGATTTTGACAATCATCGGATCGCACAAACACAAGTGGCGCACACCAGTGCCATCGTTGTGCGCTGTGACTTTGAGAGAACGCTCTGCTACTACCTGTTGGGGGATAACTCGTATTTCGCCTACATCAAAGACTGCGTTCAGGATGCGATGCAGGAATTTGGAGGCGCGATACTAGCGATAAAATCATTTATTTAATAAGACTAAATTTCGAAATACTTATAATTTAGTCGAAAAATAACAAATGTTGTTGCTAGGGTTGACCAATTATATAAAGTGAAAAAATAAGTGATAAATATCTGCCTGTCTTTATAAGCTCAATACATCAATCCATTTGTGGGGATCGGTCATGAATTACAGACGCAGTACAAAACAAGAAAGTCACCAACCAAAGCTCACTCCTCTCGCCAAAGCCATACATCAACACCGACGCCTGATGCAGGCCACCCTGCTGGCGGCTTCGTCTACCGTGGCAGTAACTCCGGCGCTGGCGCAGGAAGCGGCCAGCGATGAACTCGTGCTGGAAGAGGTAATGGTCACCGCGACTAAAAGAGAGCAGAACCTGCAGGATGTTCCGATCAGCGTGATGGCGCTTGGTACTCGCGACATTCATGAGCTGGGAATCCAGAGTTTCACGGACTACGTCATGCAATTCCCCAATGTGTCTTTCAAAAGCTTTGGTTCACCGGGTGGCGCGACAATTTACATGCGCGGAGCCTCCGATGGTGGTGATGCCAATGCTTCCGGTTCAACCCCCAGCGTCGGCCTGTATCTCGACGAACAACCGGTAACCGCCATTGGCGCCAACCTGGATATCCATATCTACGATATTGAGCGTATTGAGGCACTGGGTGGTCCGCAAGGCACTTTATTCGGCGCCAGTTCCCAGTCCGGTACCGTGCGCATTATCACCAATAAACCCACCACGGCTGGATTCGAAGCCGGCTTCGATTTGAATGGCTTCGGCACAAAAGGCGGCGATGGCAGTTATTCAGTGGACGCTTTTGCCAACATACCCCTGGGTGAGCGTGTGGCGCTGCGCGTGGTGGCCTGGTACGTCAATGAGGGCGGCTGGATTGACAATATCGCCGGCTCTCGCACCTATCAGTTGGAGGGCGGATGGGGATACAACCCGAATAACTTCGGCAGAACCGCAACGATCGACAATAATGACCTGGTCGAAAATAATTTCAACGAACTCAAAAAGAAGGGCTTGCGTGCCGCATTGCGAGTCAATCTGAGCGATAACTGGACCGGGACTGTGGGTGTCATTACCCAGAAAACAGACTCTGATGGCATCTGGGAATATGATCCGACACTATCCGGAAAAAGCAGTATCCAGCGCTATCACCCGGATTTCCAGGAGGACAAATTCACCCAGGGCTCGCTAACCATTGAGGGCGACTTCGACAAAGCCCAGTTGGTGTACGCAGGCGCCTGGCTCGATCGTGACGTGGATTATCAATCCGATTACTCGGCTTATGGCGAAGACACTTACTTTGTCCCCTACTACGCCTGTGATTATTCGGCTACCGGGCCTGACCTGGATACCCAGTCAAAGACGGACTGCACGAGTCTCAATGAGTTCTATACCGAAGACAATGATTACAAGCGCAACAGCCACGAGCTACGCCTCGTGTCCATGGGAGATAGCCGCTTTCATTACACTATTGGCCTTTACTACGAAGAAGCAAAACACGATTACTTCCTGAAATGGAACCAACTGCAGATGTCCCCGACGCTGCAGGTTCCCGGCTCAACTCCCGGGCTCTATTTCAGGACGGACCAGGAGCGCAAAGACACACAGAAAGCAGTTTTCGGCGAAATCACTTACGATTTTACCGATAGCTTCAGCGGAACATTCGGCATTCGTTATTTCGACGAGGATCACAAGGTCTCAGGCGTGGTTGGGTGGGGGCCTGGCAATTTCTGCAAGGACTCGCCGACCTGTCGCGACACCAACGCTGATTCCAAGACGGGCACAAATGATACAGTGTTCAAAGGCAATTTGACCTGGAGGGTCAACGATGACGCCATGGTCTACGTCACGTACTCGGAAGGTTACCGCCCAGGCGGTCTGAACCGGGATCCTGGTCTCCCTTCCCAGGAATGGATACCGGATTACCTGAAAAATTATGAATTTGGCTGGAAAACCACCTGGGCCAATGGGCGAGTGAGATGGAACGGCGCTGCCTACATCATGAAATGGGACGATATCCAATACACCGTTTACAACTTCAGCTTGTCGGCCTGCTGCGGTAACGTCTACAACCTCAGCACCGCCAAAGTGAAAGGTTTTGAATCAGACATCAGCATCCTGGCTTCGGAGAATTTCACTCTGTCAGCTGCGGTCGCCTACAACGACGGTAACACCACGGATGATTTTATTCTGCCCAGTGGCTTGTTGTCGGTGCCCGACGGAACCGAACTCCCCAATGTTCCGAAGTGGAAAACCAATATTTTCGGAAGATATGATTTCGATATTTCCGATACTCCTGCATACGCACAGCTAACCTGGAGTTATAACGGCAAGTCCTGGAGTGAAATCGTTCCAGACAGTAGATTCCGGCAGGATTCGTATAACCTCCTGAACTTTCGGACGGGTATTGTGAGAGAAAGCTGGGGTGTGGACCTGTACGTTAACAACCTGACCGATGAGCGCGCTCAAATCTACGTACAGCCCAGGCTCTATGAACCCACGGTTGTAACCAATCGGCCGCGTTCGTACGGAGCCCGGTACTGGATGCGTTTCTAGGCCTGCTTTTCATTCGAAAATACGGGGTGGCTTTGGTCACCCCTTTTTTCTGAGGCAGTCAAATTATCGCCCCGGCACAGCGCCAACAGCAGAGCTGACCAATCCCGGATTGATCCTGTTTGCTGTTTATTGCGTGTGACCGGCCAGGCATGTGAAGATGACGCAATGAGTACCAGCCCCTGGGTCACCAGCCAAGATCTCAAATCTGCTGTCAGCAGCGCAATGGAATTGCTCAGCGCAGGCAAGGCCCGCCTGGCCCGGCAGCAGGCGGAGGAGATTCTGCGCCGGTATCCGAAAGAAATAAACGCCATGTTCGTGGTGGCTGCCGCCATCCGCTCCGGGGGCGAGAACCAGGAGGCAGCCATTCGCCTGCGGGCACTGATTAAGCGTGCTCCCGATTTCGCGCTGGCACATCAAGAGCTCGGTTTTGCCTACTCAGCAAGCGGGAAATTGATCCCGGCGATTGCCGCCTTGCAGCGGGCGGTGGCGATCCAGCCAAAACTGCCTGCCAGTTGGAAGCTGATGGGTGAATTGTTCCTCATCGATGGAGACGAAGATTCGGCCGCCGAAGCCTTCAATCAGCACCTGGTGGCGGCGTCGGAGGACCCCAATCTGATCCAGGCCATCCGGCAATTCAACGCCGGCAAGACAGGCCAGGCAGAACAACTCTGCAGGAAATTCCTGAACGATAATCCCACCAATGTCACCGCCATCCGCTTGCTGGCCGAAATCGGCCTGAAAATCGGTGTGCTGGTGGATGCAGAGCGCCTGCTGGAACGATGCATGGAACTGGCGCCGGATTTTAGCCTGGCGCGAATGAGTTACGCCAAAGTGCTGAGCAGGCGGGAAAAACTCGAACTGGCACTGGAGCAGGCCGACTACCTGCTTGAAAAACAAACGGATAAGCCTGCCTACCTGGCACTACGCGCATCGATTCTCGTCAGAATGGGGGATTACCAGAGCGCGATACCATGCTACGAATACATCCTGCAGCGCTATCCTGCGCAGCCCAGCGTCATGCTCAGCTATGGCCACTCACTCAGAGCCGTCGGGGAGCAGGAAAAATGCATCCAGGCGTATCGCAAGACCATCGATCTGCGGTCGAGTTTCGGGGACGCCTACTGGAGCCTGGCCAACCTCAAGACTTTTCGTTTTCAAGAGAGCGAACTCGAAGCGATGCGTGAACAACTGGAAAATAATTCCGGTTCCCGGGAAGACTTTTTTCATTTGTGTTTCGCGCTCGGCAAGGCACTGGAACTTCGCAAGCAGTACGACGAATCGTTCAAGTATTACCACCTTGGGAATGCCATCAAGGAAAAATTGACAGGGTACAAAGCCGACAGCATTGAGAACTATGTGCGACGAATGAAAGCCGTGTGCCGCAGGGACGTATTCCGGGACGCGAAAGGGCAGGGCTGCCAGGCACCCGACCCCATATTTATTGTAGGTCTGCCGCGCTCGGGTTCAACTCTGCTGGAGCAGATACTGGCGAGCCATTCGAGGGTAGATGGCACCAAGGAACTGATCCAGCTACTCGCCATCGCCAAGCGTCTGGGGGGAACCCGGAAAGAAGCAGAAGCATCACGATACCCCGGTGTATTAACTGAACTCAAGGCCGTTCAACTCGAAGAACTGGGCCAGCGCTACATTGACAGAACACGCATCCAGAGAGGAAAGGCACCTTTTTTCACCGACAAGATGCCGAACAATTTCCTTCATATCGGCCTGATCTCACTGATTCTCCCAAACGCGAAAATCATCGATGCCCGGCGTCATCCGATGGCGGCCTGTTTCAGCGGCTTCACCCAGCTGTTTGCTCGCGGCCAGACGTTCACCTACGGCCTGAACAATATCGGCCGCTACTACCGGGATTATGTCGAGCTGATGGATCATTGGGACAAGGTGTTGCCCGGCAAAGTGCTCCGGGTCCAGTACGAGGAAATGGTATCCGACACCGAGAACCAGGTTCACAGAATGCTGGAACACTGCGGCCTGGAATTCGAAGAAAACTGCCTGCAGTTCTACAAAACCGACAGGGCGGTGAGAACCGCAAGCTCTGAGCAGGTCCGTCAGCCCATCTACAGCGCAGCAATGGAACACTGGAGGAATTATGAGCCACACCTGGACGGGCTAAAAGAAGTGCTGGGTCCTGTACTGGAGCGCTATCCGATCGATTAGTCCGGGTAATGGCGCAATTTGATAGCTATTGCCCGGTGATTCCCAACGCCGCGCGAAGTGGCTCAAGATGCTTCTCGTAATTTTTCCAGCGGTCAATGGAACCCTGGTAAACAGGTTCACGAACCTGGGATGCACTGGGCGTTTTGACCTGGCTCCTGGTCGCTCAGCCTTCCTGGCTTTCGTATTTCCGTAAAATGGTCCGGCTGATGATGTGCCGCTGAATTTCGGAAGTACCGTCCCAGATTCTTTCCAGCCGGGAAGCCCGCCACAAGCGCTCCACAGGTAGGTCCTCCATCAGTCCCATACCGCCATAAATCTGCACGGTATGATCAGCGACACGCCCGACCGCTTCGGTGGCAAAAAGCTTGGCCATTGCGGCATCCTGTGGAGACATGGTGCCCTCATCGGCCTTCTGACAGGCATACCTCACCATCAGATCGGCAGCATGCAGGTCGGTTGCCATGTCAGCGAGCTTGAACGAGGTACCCTGAAAGCGGCCGATTGGTTTGCCAAATTGCTTGCGTGTCACGGCCCATTCGGCCGCCAGGTCCAGCAACCGTTCCATTTTTCCACAACACTGGGCGCCGACATAGACCCTGCCCATTTTGAGCCACTTGTCGGCCAGTTCCAAACCATGTCCCTCCTGGCCCAGGATCTGAGCTTTGTTGACCCGGCAATCGTCAAATGCAAGCTCATAGGTGCGGTAGGCACGTTGGCTGGTGCATTGCGGTCCAACGGTCATTTCAAAGCCGGGCTCGCCGCAATCGACCAGGAAGGCACTGACCCGTTTGCGGGGTCCTCTGGGCGTCTCGTCCTCCCCCGTGACCGCGAATACAATGGCGAAATCCGGCACCGTATGAGCGCTGATAAAGTGCTTGTAGCCATTGATGATGTAGTCGTCGCCGTCCGCTACTGCCCGCGTCTTCATCGACATGATGTCAGACCCGGCGCCGGGTTCCGTCAATGCGAAGCACTCGTGTTTCTGAGCATTTACGGCGGGCTCCAGGTAGCGTGATACCTGGTCACCTTCACAGGCGAGCAGCAGTTCTGTGGGCCGTCCGATGTTGCCCGCCAGCGCCCAGCCGGCCTTGCCCAGTTCCCGCTCGATCAATCCCATGGTCGAATAATCCAGGCCCCCGCCGCCGACTGACTCCGGGAGGTTCATCGCGAAGAATCCTGTTTCAATCGCCTTTTGCCTGATATGCCGGCAGAGTTCAGCCGGAACCATGCCGGCGCGGTCTGTTTCCGCCTCGTGTGGGTAAATTTCCTGTTCCATGAAAGCTTTCAGTGAATCCAGGATCATGCCCTGTTCGTCTGTGAGCTGAAAATTCATATAAGGCTCCGAAAACATGCCGTCAACAAAAA
>PVMK01137508.1_pt1 | contig 29070 bp, 32 predicted proteins | sample 1853481 | NCBI WGS metagenome assembly PVMK01 (sample SAMN08533507, study PRJNA380276) | Marine sediment metagenome, whole genome shotgun sequencing project.
CCCGAGCTTCACCCTGTGGTAAGGTACGGGGCGCCTGGACGCTTCGAGACCCCTGAGAGAGATATATGAATGATGAGCATGCCCAAACAGTAAAACAACTCGCAGGTGTCTGGCGCCTGGTGTCATCTGAATTCAGGACATCCAGCGGAGACGTGATTTACCCCTTGGGTGAGGATGCGCTGGGTCAGGCGATTTTTACTGAGTCCGGTTACATGTCGGGACAACTCATGCGGAAAAATCGGCCTGCGTTTGCATCTGGTGACCAGGCTTCTGGGGCCCCGGAGGAGATCCAGGCCGCCTTGCAGGGCTATGTGGCCTACTATGGATCTTGCGAGGTGGATGTCGAACAGAAGACAATCACTACACATGTGGAAGGCAGTATGTACCCCAATTGGGTGGGCGGTCAGCAGGTGCGTTTTTACGAGTTAACTGATAAGAAGCTCGTTTTGAAGACTACGCCGATTGCCTTTGGTGACGAGGAATTTACCGGGGTGCTGACGTGGGAGCGTAGGGAAATACTATGAAACTTGGCTTTATCGGATTGGGAATGATGGGTAATCCCATGGCGCAAAACCTGTTGAAGGCGGGGCACGAGCTGGCCGTTTTTGATCTTAGCCCCGAGGCAGTGCAAAAGTGCGCTGACCTGGGAGCGACGGTAGCGAGCTCTATCTCAGATATGGCGCAATGTGAGATCGTTTTTATTATCGTTAATACAGGCGCGCAGCTAAACCAGGTTCTCTTCGGCGACGCCGGTTTAATCGATAGCTTGCAAGAAGGGCATAAGCAGACCATCGTCGTAATGTCGACTATCTCTCCCAAGGTGATCAAGGAGATTCATACCAGCATCAACAACAGCAAGGTCACCCTGATCGACGCCCCGGTCAGCGGTGGACCTATTATCGCTGAGATGGGTCAACTGAGTTTTATGATCGGAGGAGCTGACACCGAAACCATGGTTATCTTACGGCCGTATCTCGAGGCAATGGGTAAAGATATATTTACCATCGGTGAGCTCGGGAGCGGACTGGCAGTTAAATTGATCAACAATATTGTAGCCCTGGGCAACGCCTATGTATTTACCGAGGCTCTGACCATCGGTGTGGAGGCAGACATTGATATCGACAGAATTGTCGAGGTCATGTCTGCCAGCTCGGGTAAAAACTGGTGTACGGACAACTGGGACATGTACAAGGCATTCATGAGCCTGATTTTGACCCAACCCTCCTTCCAACAAACTGCTGAAAAAGACATCGATACGGCCATTGAGTGGTCAAAGGACTTAGGCCTTGATATCCCATCACTGGAACATGTCCGCTCGATCATACAATCGTCTTTGGGCATTACGGATCAACTCAAGGAAAAGCTTTATTCCTGATAATTGATCGCGTTACAGTCGTCAGGTGCGACAGGTCCGTCGAGTGTTTCTCTACGTCGAAGGCTCCGGCCGCTACCCACTTGCAAGCTGGAATGATAGCTCAGAAGATTGTGAATGTCGGCTCTGAGTCGTTGTACTGACATTTCACCCATATTAGACCAAATGCCCCTTCGTAGGACAAAGAAGTCATGAACAGGCTGTCGAATCCTGGTACTGCCTGTGAGATTGGGCACCGACTAGAAAGAATTAAATACCCAGCGCAACGGGGTCGAATCCATCGACTAGCACGACAGAACCGCCCTCGGTCAGATCATCAATACGAAGCTCTTTCAGGGGCTGATACTCTGGTGAGTTGTACCACTCCTCTGCTACAACCTTGCTTGGAAATCGTATTACAACTGTCCAATTGCCACCCCATTCGCCCTCCAAAACTTTGGGCCCAGGTTTGCGTCCACCGCGTGGTGAATACAGTTGGCGGTACTTCCGCTTTCTCAGCGAGGTGTGGAATCGGAGCAAGGTAGATGGCTTGATGATAATGGCAGATCGAGCAATACGCCTTGGGTTCATAAGCAGTGTCCAGAATCCGAGTAGCGCACGGTCCCGGGATGTGAGATTGGGTGCCCGCTGCCTTGATCTGCTGTGAATAATCAGTTGCTGCTTCAAGAGCAGATTCTCGGCAATAACAGCTCGGCTACCACCGGGTCTAATCAGCTTAGCCAGGGCGGTGAGCAGGTGGAAAAGTAGGTAAAAGACTTCTTTCATGCCTACCGAGGGTAATATTGGGCGGTGAAGGCAGCAAGTTCCAACTGTCTAATATTATTAAGAAATTAACAATTCGCCAGGGACAGGTAATACCGAACGGATTGGCAGTAAGTTGAAGAAGTGGAAGGGATTTTTTAAACCGAACTTCGAGCTTGTTCCGAACTGGGCTGGCTGGCGAATCGTTTGATTCCGTCCATGAATAAGTGATTCGCCACCCACACGTGCGAGTCGTGCACTAAATACGACCCTCACTTATTTTTTATGCTAACAACAACTTTTCCACGGCTTCGTCCGGTTTTGCTTTGGGCGTATGCGGCTTCGATTTTATCCAGAGAATATTCACTGTCGATAACAGGTTTCACAGCACCGGTCTCAATAAATGCTTTAAGGGTTTCTAAATCACTGGTATAGGATTCCACCCAGACCGGTTTAACCGTTTTTTTACCTTGCGAGAGGTAAGGGCGATAAGCGTTCAAGAGCGCCTTTCCATGCCCTACAGTACTAATAAAAATACCATTCTTTGCCATTAGGGAGGTGCAGGAACCCAAGCTTTCAAAGGCGGTCGCATCAAAGATTACATCAAAATTATTTTTTCCTTTTCTATAATCGCCTTGCGTGTAGTCAATGGTGTTATCGGCACCTAAGCTTTTAACCAGTCCGGTGTTTTTACCGCTACATATGCCGGTTACATTGGCGCCCATGGCTTTTGCAATTTGTATGGCAAAGGTGCCTACACCGCCCGATGCACCAATGACCAAAACCTTGCTCTCGGTTTTCACGCCGCCAATATAAAAAGCCTGAAGGGCGGTAAGGGCAGCCAGTGGAACCGAAGCCGCTTCGCTAAAGGATATATTTTCAGGCTTGTGCGCAATTCGTTTAGCGGCGATACAAGCATATTCCGCACAGGCTGCGGTACGTAGGCGCGCGTCCATGCCATATACCGCGTCGCCTATTTCAAAGTTCGTCACATTGGCGCCTTTTTTAACCACAATGCCTGCGAGGTCGTCGCCAATAATATGTAGATTGGATAGCGGCCCGATTTTCGGAAGCACTGAAGATAAGTTGGTGTTTAATTTCCAATCTTTGGGGTTGACGGATGAAGCGTGCACTTCTACCAATACATCGTCCGCTCCGATTTTGGGCTTGCTCACTTCTTTCGTAAGCAAAATCGCATTGGGGCCAAAGCCTTGGGTTGTCGCTGCTTTCATTGTGTTTCCCCGTATGCCTGGTGGTATCGGTTATGTCTGGTATCGGTTTTGTCTTGAGTCTCGCTGAGAAGCTATTCCTTTTGTAGCTTGCCTATAATAAAGCCAGCGTAAAACAATGCGCATACTAATACACTACCTAAAATAGCGATATAGCCTTGTACGCCTTTTTCAAACATGGCGACTGCACTAGATGCGAAATACAACATATGAAACAAACTCCAGTTATACCTGGCGCGCCCGCCGCGTGGTGAATATAGCTGCCGGGACCTGTTGTGAATTATCAGCTGCTGCTTGAGTAGCAGGTTCTCCGCGATGATCGAGCGGGCGCCACCGGGCCTGATTAGCTTGGCGGCGGTGGTGAGCAGGTGGAAAAGCAGGAAAAAGACATCTCTCATGCCGTCTGAGGGTAATATTGGTTCCCGAATTCAGCAACTGGCAACTATCTGATATCATTGAGAAAGTAAGAATTCGCCTGGCACAGGTGAGGCGAGCACTGCAAAGGCTAAACTATCGCCCAAGAAAAGGTCTGGACTTCAAAACCCCAGCCCAGTTAATGTATGAACACAGGGCTGCATTAGCAGCCTAAACTATGATGCACTTGGAATTTGAATCCGGGCACTAATTAGCCGGTATAGTCGTAATAAGGAGAAATATAAATGAGTGAGCCAACAAGAGCATCAGATACACCTTATGCAGTGGAAGTGGAAGCTAGCCAATTCTATTTTTGGTGTGCTTGCGGAAAAAGTAATACACAACCCTTTTGCGATGGATCTCATAAAGGCACAGATTTCACGCCTGTGAAATATGAGGCAACCGAGTCAAAGAAAGTTTTTTTCTGCGGATGTAAAAGTACAGAGTCTCAACCAGTGTGCGATGGGAGTCATAAAAAAATATAACAATATCAGCAATCATCACCCACTACAGACAGGCCATGCATAGGTAGGCGGCACCTCATCGCGGCTGTCCTGGACTGGCGCCCTCCACTCGTTCAATTCTATCCATCCCAGCCGTCGGTTAACAGAATCTCTTCTACTGGTTTGCGCTTTAACCTGGTCAGTTGCTTTAACGGTTTTCCCTGTCCCTGGCGAATTCGCAATTCAGGCAGCAACTGGCAATTCAAACAGTCCACGGCAGTGACTTTTCCATCGGTAATCCTCGATCTCGATGATTGTCCTGCCTGCTAATTCCACTGGAGTCGCGCCATCCCGCCCAGAGTGAGTTCGGTGCTCGTTGAAATAACGCTGATAATTGCATAGTTTGTTATCAAGGCCGCTGATCCAGCCGCTACGTGGGTCCGTATCGCTGTACTTACCCAGAGCGAAGTGCACATGCTCAACCAGCCTGAGCGCGGTGTCGAGATAAGTATGACCGCTTGCCCCCGTTTGCGGCTCGAATGGCCGCTATTGTTTGCCTGGCAGGCTTGGCTTTCGGTGCGGGCTGTACCACTCCGTATAACCCACTGCAGGACTTTGAGTCGGTTTCGCCCTCTGAAGTGGAACCGTGAACCAACGGACTTTCACTGCACCCTCTGGTGGGCACAGGGTTGCCGGCGCGTCGGCGATCTTGTCCCTGATGCTATGTGTAGAACTTATACCAGGGTATCTACCGTGTACCAGTTCTCGCTGTTTGCTTTCCCAAGGTATTATATATTCTACAAGGACTAAAGCTGCATACGCTGGCCAGGAGAGGACAAAAATATGAGTTACCGGCACCCAATCGGATGGCTGACCCAGAGCGGGTAAAGACGGGCATTTCTTCCCCTGCTTGTCATCACGCTGCTTACCGGCGTCCACCTCAAAACTGAAGTATCACCAATGGGGATTACTTCATTTGAGTATGCGGGGGAATTGGCGGTTGCCCGTGCCATGATCGAATCCTGAGGGACGCAGGGGCAGTGGTAATATCGAGGATGCAACTATAATGCGTCGTACTTGAAAGTGCGTAGTAGAGAGAAGATAGACGACAATGAAAAATATGGCTGGTATTTAATGTCAACTAGTTGGAGACTGGGTCTCAGTTTTTCACTGGTCACTGCCATTATGTGGGGTGTGCTCCCCATCGCCCTGAAAGTCATCCTGGGCGAGATGGACAGTATCACCATCACCTGGTATCGCTTTTCAATATCCGCGGCGATCGCCCTGTTTTGGTATGGTCACCGCAGTGTCGACGCGATCAAGCGCCTGCTCAGTCGACCGTTGTGGCCGCTCACCATGCTTGCCATAGCAGGCCTATTAGCGAATTATATCTTCTACCTGATGGGCCTGGACCACACGACCGCCGAGGCGGCACAGATTTTAATCCAGCTGGCTCCCCTGATGTTGTTGGTTGGTAGCGTATGGTTGTTCAAAGAGCCTTTCTCAGCGCTGCAGTGGCTGGGTGTGATAGGCTTCACCGTCGGCCTTTTACTGTTCTTCCATCACCGCCTGCGAGTTCTGGCGAGTATAGATGAGAGTTATCTGCTCGGACTGCTCCTACTCTTACTCGCTGCTGCGACCTGGGCAAGCTATGGACTGGCACAGAAGCAGCTTCTCAAACATGTCAACGCCAACGACCTGCTACTTTTGATCTATATCGCTGGAACCCTCTGCTTCTTGCCAGCCTCGTCCCCCAGCCAAATCCAGCAACTCGATGGTTTAGGGCTGATAGTGTTGGCCTTCGCTTCACTCAACACCATCATTGCCTACGGCAGCTTTGGTATAGCGATGACCCACTGGGAAGTCAGCAGGGTCAGCGCCGTCATCACCATCGCGCCGCTGCTGACCCTGTTTTTTGTATTTCTGAGCAATGCTCTCTATCCAGGTTTTATACAGACTGAACCACTGGACTGGATGAATTGGCTGGGAGCAGTGCTGGTCATTGGCGGCTCTACCCTGGCGGCGCTTGGAAAGAGGCTTTAGTGGTTCATTAATTTAGTGCCCCACCTGTACCCGACGAACCTGACGTACCCGACGCCAGCCATGCAGCTCAAGACCTTGTAGGGCACCATCCGCGTCGGGTTTGGGTAGGCTTTACGACGCGAACCCTCGAATGGGTTTGACCCGGCCAAGCCGGAGACGCCAAAGTCCCATTCAGCCTTCTCGTACCAGGGCTCTAGTTCCGAGGGCATTACGGCCTGTCGCCCATAAATCTCCAGTAACTCTTCATCGGTAAACTGAGTATCGAAGTGCCGAAGACTTGGGTCCAATGTGTCCCATGATTGGGCTTGGGAAGTCCAAACTTCCAATGTTGGTTTGTACATAGTGGGATCGTCCAGGCCCGAAGCAACAATCAATATGATCTCCGGTTTGTAGGGTTGGGCAAACACTGTTGATCCACAGCCCGGACAGAAATCCCGGCCCTAATGTGCCACATCTGGTCACATACGTTCGAATCCGTACCATAAAACCTGGCCAGTTTGAAAATTAAGTGCGCTTGGGCGACACCCCCGGATTCAGTCAGTGAAATCTGATGCCCAGCATATACCGCGTGTGATTCGGTGAATTCAAATCTTGTATCACACCGCCTTCAAACACCCACCGTTTTGCCACACGCTGCAAGCCCAGGGTGAACTGGTGAACGGTGCTGTTGCCTTCCTTCCAGCGCCCGCCCAGTTCCGAAACAACGTACCATTCAGTCGGTATGCCCCACTCAGGGTGCTCATGCGGACTAACTCGATATTGCCATGACAAATCATAGCGCGCCGTGTTATCCCGATTACCCAAACCTTGCCGATACAGCACATCGATGTCTATTTCATTTCGTCCGCGAAATCGAGTAAATACTGCCCCGGCTTGTACCGCCTCATCCCGCTCGCTATCGGTGGGAACAATGGCACCACCCAGCAAGCCTAATCTGTCTGTACCAATGGCTGTATCAGACTGACTCAGTATATGACGATATAAAACGCTCACGTCCCCCAGTCGGTCACCCTCGCCCGATGACAGCCGATACGGTACCCCGAAAAACAGTGTTTGCCGGGCGCTGATGCCATAAGCCGCGCTGAATGCGGAAGAAGTGATGTGAGTATCATCGTTGCGTTCGACCGTGGCGCGCAGCACAGTACCACCTTTATCAACGGGTAATGCCACAAATGATCGCAGACCCATCCCATGGGCCATTGGATGGAAGTAGGCCCAAACCAACAAGGAGTAAACAAGTGCTCGCCTAGCCTTCATTCTCGATGATTCTGATGTTGACAGGGGTGAAGCCGGAATCGATCACTATCCCCCTGATTTGGTCAATATCGATGTGCTCCTCGCTGGAAACGATGCGCACCTTCTTGTTCTTCAAACTCACCTCGACCTGTTCGATATTCGGCAACTTTTTCAGTTGTCTCTGAAGACTATCGACACAAAATGCGCAGGTTAAGCCCCGAACATCCACTTCAATCGTTTCGGCGTTCGCCACTGCGGCCAATGCCAGCGCCGTTAGTGAAGCCCATACTCTTAGTTTTCTCATAGCCGGCCTCCTATACTCCGATAAAGTTGCGTGCTGGCAGCAACAGAAAGGCAGCAGTGAAACCGACCAGCCAGACCACGGTGGCCACCCAGAATACACGCCTGTTCCAGACGCCTGCCCTTGCACACCGCTCCGCCAGTGCGGGGTCACTCGGACACTGCTGGCGACGAATCCACAACACCGAGGCTGTGATGCATAGCAGCAACGCGGAAACAGAGAACATCCATGGTTCGTACTCCGCTAGCGTTACGAGTACTGGCAGCGAACTAGTCAGCGAGGCCACCACCGCACCGAATCCCAGACTGACCAATAAGATTGGCAGGGCACAGCACAGCAGTGTACCGGTGGAAGCCAGCAGTGTTATCCAGCTTAAAGCGCGTTGTTGATAGGGCTGGCCTACGTCGGTGGGCATTAGTTATTTCTCCTGCGGTAAACCAAAATGAGTATCTGGCAGAAGCTACACCTTCCACCCCATGGAATGTCAAGCTACTATTTCTTCCAGGTCTGTTGATATATGACAACGCGCAAGCCGTCTTTATCCCACATGGTGGGTTGTGTGTATCAAATTGTTCACTCCCTATGATCACGCTGCCAGGGTGGGGGGAATTTGTGCTTCACAAATATAAGCACTCCGAAAAGTAAAACCTCCTCCACGACAAAGAACAGGGGTCCCAACGCGAACACCACAACCACCAATGTCTGAACGGCCGAAACCCAAAGGAAGTCGTAAACCTGGTCTCTGCAGATTTCACAAACGTTAAGTCCCAGAAACCGCAGTGTCGTTCTCATATGGCAAAACAAACATTTGTGGTGGACTTCTGCCACTGGATTCATGAGTGCCTCCCTGGGTCGTATTCGGCCAGTTCATTCATCATAGAGCAAATGAATCGCCCCGGCTCTACCGGAGACTCCATTTCTTGAGAGGATGGAGTTATGAAAAAATCAGTGAGATATGCACCGGAAGTCCGGGAACGGGCTGTCCGGATGGTGCTGGAGCACCGGGGGGAGCACGATTCCGAATGGGCAGCTATGAGTTCGATTGCGAGCAAAATTTGGCCGCACAGCGGAAACATTGCGTAAATGGGTGCGTCGGGTGGAGCGCCTGATGAAGCACCTGGGCATTGAGGGCGCGCGGCGAATGTCAGCTTTTCCCAGGAGCGGTCGTAGGCGTCGGGAAAGGCGCTACGGCAGAAAGCAGCTCATGAGGGGCCTCCACAGAATTCCTTGGGACAAATAGGCGTATACTGCCACTACCAACACAGGTGGACACCTTATGACCGACAGGAAAACGGAATCCCAATGGGGCACTGCACCACCAAAGCCAAAGGACCTGACCGTCTCCGATATGATCCACAAGAATGGGGCAGCCAGCCCCAAACCTGAACCTGGAGACCTGAGGGCCTACATGGTCCAGCGCACAATGGCGAGGCACGGATTCACAGAGGAGCAAGCTCTAGCGTTGATTCTCGCGTTTGGAGGATAAAGCGTGTCCAGAGGTGCTATGGCAAACGAAACCCCCTCGGAATTTCCGGGCAAACTATTTCAAGATTATGGCCTTACGGGGTGACTTTCCACCCCTCAGCCTGGGTGTGAGTTGTCCCAATTTCACCACTGTTGCAGTCACAGGTGCACTACCACCTGGCGTGAACCGCTATGGTGTCGATGTTCCCACAGATAAATACCCTGCCAGGTACCCAACAGCAGTTCGCCGTCCTGGAAGGGAACGCTGATTTGCGTAGCGGTCAGGGCGGACTTGATATGGGCGGGCATGTCGTCAGCGCCTTCCAGCGTATGGGTGTAAAGTGAATCGTTTTCCGGCACGAGTCGGTTTAACCAATTCTCCAGGTCCACTCGGGCGCTGTCGTCGTAGTTTTCCTGGATCAACAGGCTGGCCGAGGTGTGGCGGATGAATAGTGTGCACAGGCCTTCGCTCAGGTCGTACCGGGACACGAGGGGGCGTACCTGCTCGGTGATGGGGTATAGGCCCTGGCCCCGTACTCGAATGGAAATCTGCTCTATCAATCAACTGGCTCCGCTACTGGGCCTGTTGCTAAGGTATCATATCCAGCAGGAATGGCAGCAATACTCTTCGCAGGGACTCGCTTGGTTCTGCTGGCCAGCCTGGTGCCAAAATTTCCGGGCAGATATATTGTGGGAGTAGGGCGGCAGGGGGCATGGAGGACCCTGAAAGGAGTGTCAGATAATTTTACAGAGCGGGTGCTCATAGGTCCATAAAGTCCTTTGAAGCCGCATGGTTGCTGTGATGGTACGGAATTTGCTTGACCAATATAGCGCTACGCAGTTGAACTCATTACAGTTCCACCTGCCGCTTGTTTGTGGCGGGTGCTTACGCCTTTTAGGAGCCGAATGGTGGAGTGGGATTTTCATAATAAACAGATTTCAGTGGCTGTCCTGGTTTTAATTACGGTCCTGAATGTCGGTCTGGTAATCAACTTTCTTATGGTAAATAGTGACGGTACCAACTCTGGCCTTAATGGCGTACAGATCTACATCCTGGTCGCTCTGGAATTGGCATGCGTATTTGTTGCCTACGTGGGTAGCAAGCGCAGAAATACGGCTGAATCTTTTTAGGGTGAAGTGTCTGTGACTCCTATACGCAAAGGTGAACCTGAACCCCAGCCCAGATTTCGTGAAAGTCGATTTTTTCACTCGATGGATGAGTGGTATTTCGTCACGCGCGAAAGAACCGTGGAGGGGCCATTCAAGCATCGAGTCGAGGCGAAAAAAATGCTGGAAACATACATCCATGGCCCGGATGCGACCGTTCACTGAATCAACACCCTATTGCGGGATGTAGGCAGAGATTATCCAGGCACTGGACGGCGCCCTGACACTGCCGTCGTCGCCAACACAATTGCCAAATACCTCACGCAATGCCTTCATCCGGTGTCGCACTCCGCTTTACAGTTTATTTCCTATAGTATTGAGCTTTGCTTCAATACAGCGGGCCAACTTATGGCAGACACGCCCCTATCCGACACACTGGATCTTTTACTCGATAACCCGTGTTATCCGGAGCACAACTCTTTTTTTGACTGGAAAGCAGGCTATTTTGATATTAGTAACAACCATCAATCGCCCTGGGCGCGTGCGATTGTGGCGGGCTATCAGGCTAACTGCGTTGGATTTGCCTTTGTCTCAGGGTATCAGTCGGCTCTCCACGCCCTGGTGCCCTCCCTGCCAAAAGGTCAGTTAAGCGCCTTATGTGTTACCGAGAAAGGAGGCAATCATCCCCGTGCAATTCAATCTACTTTGACAAGCAAATCTGACACTTACGAGTTAACCGGGTCGAAGTCATTCATTACTGGCGGCACAATGGCCGATACGCTTCTGGTGGCTGCAGGAATCAATGAGCAGCAGGATGGCCACCCGGTACTGAAGTTGGTAAAGATCGATAGCAATTTACATGGAATCTCTATAAATACCATGCCCGCACTTTCTTTTGTCCCTCAAATCGAACACGCGACTGTCCAATTTCAAAGTGTAAAGTGCAGTAAGGACTCAGTATTGCCTGGGGATGGCTACACTGACTACGTGAAACCTTTTCGCACGATTGAGGACATCTATGTCGGCCTTGCGTTGTGCAGCTACCTGTTACAAGTAAGCCTGAGGATCAACGCATCCCGTGCGACCACCAAATCTGTTATGGCATGCATTGCCAGTCATGCGGCCTTGGCACAAACCGACCCTAAGAGTCCGGCCACTCATCTCATGTTGGCCGGTGCCCGTCAACAAATGGAGCAATTGCTGCCACCCCTCGAAACCCAGTGGGAGGCCCGGCACAAGGAATCGTATAAGTGCTGGGAGAGAGATAAAGCGCTGTTGAGTGTGGCAGCCGCAGCGAGAGAGAAACGTACCGATACTGCCTGGGCCTATTATTCGAGCTTCTTCCGAACTGAGCCCACACAGTAATGACTATCCATGCCACAACAGCCTACGAAATGTTGCGCATGGCGGGGGTGCCGCTGGGCAAAATTGGAAATTGCGAGCAGACAGAATCGTATGATGAGTAAGATAAATCAGTTTCATGAGCTGCTGGCAGATAGCCAGCGGGCAGTTGTATTCACGGGTGCAGGGATGAGCACTGAATCTGGTATACCCGATTTCCGCGGCCCCGGCGGGCTGTGGACACGAATCAAGCCAATCGATTTCCAGGAGTTTATGGGATCGGATGTGGTGAGGCAGCGGTCCTGGGGACAGTGGTTTGAGCACGGCAAGGGATTGCGAGATGCAAAGCCGAACGCCGGTCATTTTGCCATTGCGAGCCTGGTAAATAATGGCAAAGTAGCTGCTGTCATCACCCAAAACGTCGACAACCTGCACCAGGAATCGGGAATACCAGCCGGTCAGGTAATAGAGCTACATGGTAATGCCACCTACGCGAAATGCCTTGATTGCGGCAGGAGGATGGAAATGGAAAGCATTGAGCAGGAATTTCGTGACACAAGCAGAGTCGGGCCTTGCTCAAGTTGTGGCGGTATCGTCAAATCGGCGACAATATCGTTTGGCCAGATGATGCCGGAAGAGCCGATGCGGAGGGCGGAGGAGGAAACCCTGGCCTGTGATTTGTTCATCGTGCTGGGATCTTCCTTGACCGTTTACCCTGCTGCAGGTTTCCCCGGTTTGGCCTGCGACAATGGGGCGAAGATGATCATTGTGAATCAGCAGGCTACCGATATGGATTCCGTGGCAGATCTGGTCATCCATGCGGGGATTGGTGAAACTATGGAAGCGGTATCAGGGATAGCTGGTTGAAGGGGCATCTTCTGGTGTCCGGGTAAACTGTGTTATCCCCGGTTTCATTGGCACCACAGGTCTGGAATAATTGGCCAAAATCATTCAATGGTTTCCATCGAGACGAGAAGGCGGAACTACTGAAAGTAATGTGATCAGCCGATGCGGCTTGTTACAGATTCCTGTAACAGTTCCCACAGCCTGGCTACATGTTCTCTAGTGGTGCCTTCAACCCCGATGGACACTCTCACCATCCAGCGGCCGTCCAGCACTGATGGAGACATAAAGGCTCTGCCTGAGGCGTTGATGCGACCGACCCAATCGAGGGTATGCTCGTCCAGGTCCTCCCCGGTTATCGGCTGTTTGTGGTGATCTTTGGGTACGTGTCGGATACAGACTGTCTGTAGCGGTACCGGCGCCAGTACCTCCCAGTCCTCAGCAGCCTCCACTTGCTCGCGAAACCATTGGGTGTTGCTCAGGTCTCGTCGTAGTCTCGCCCTGATGGCGTCTATACCATCCAGACGCAAGTGAAACCATAGCTTAAGAGCCCGAAAGCGTCGCCCCAGTGGGATACCCCAGTCGCGATATTGGGTTGCCTGCCCGTCCGCGGTGGACCTCAGATACGCGGGGTTGGTCGACAACACCCGCTCCAGATGATTGACATCCCGCACGTAAAACAGCGTGGTATCGAGGATGGTGCCCATCCATTTGTGGGGATTCCAGGCAAGGGAATCTGCCTGCTCGACACCTTGCCACAAATGCCTGCATTCCGGCAGCAGCATGGCGGAGCCAGCCATCGCCGCGTCCACATGCAGCCAAACCCCATGTGCGTTGGCGATAGCGGCAATCTCTGCCACGGGGTCCATCGCTGTGGTCCCGGTGGTACCCACCGAGCAAACGATGCCAGCGGGGATACGCCCGATTTCCAGGTCTTCCCGAATTGCCGCGGATAAAGCCCCGGGGAGCATCGCCCGGGTATAAGGGTCTTCTTCAATCAGGCGAAGATTGTCGTTGCCAAAGCCGGCAAGTTGCACGGCCTTGGCGATGGAGGAGTGTGCCTGGGATGTGCTGTAGACCACCAGGGGCGCAGCTGAACTTTGCAAGCCGCCGCCGTTCTTGCTGATTCCGCTCGCTTTCTCCCGGGCGAGGATCATCGCCGTGAGACAAGCGGTGGACGCGGTATCGTGAATGGTTCCTCGCCACTGTTCACTGAGGCCGGTTAACTGGCGCAGCCAGTCGCACATCACTTCTTCTACCTCGGTCAGGGCCGGGCAACTCTCCCAGGAAATGCCCAGTGTCCCCATACCAGAGCTGGCAATGTCACCCAGTACTGAACTGAGCGAGGCATTGGACGGAAACCAGCCGTAGTGCATGGGATGCTGTACCTGGGTGACACCGGGCACGACGATACTATCCAGATCGGCTAGCAAATCAGTGATGGTATCCACGTTTCCCGGTGGCTGCTGTGGCAATGCCCGCTTGATCTCCCCGGGTTCAACCTGGGCACGCACGGGCAAATGTGGAATGCGCTCCCTGTAGTCGGCAATCCAGTCAATCAGTTCGTGCCCTGCGGCGCGGAATTCTTCTGGCGTCATCACCAACTCCATCAAATATCTGGCGTCTCAGCTTAGCCGAGGGTTTCAGCCCATTCGTTCCACTGAATATTGCCTGCTTCGATCAGGCTTACAGCCAAAGCGAAGGCCTGTGCCTGCCAGGGTTCTGCGAACACCGCTTCGTTATCCCGGCGGAAACCTTCAGGTAACTGCTCCGTGCACCGCCGCGTGACATCAGAGCTCATCGAGATAGGCCTCCCAAAGATCCAGTCGCACACTGTCGTGGGGGTTTGCATCCTGTCCCCAAAGGTCTGTTGCTCTGAACGAAACCGTATAAAGCCGCTGCAAATCTACCTCTCCGCTGTGGGCATGGGTGTCTGGAAACAATTGATTGCCATTGTCTTTTACGATCTCTCCTGGATGCCCGCGCACGTAACGAGGTAGACGCACATGACCAGGAGTATGGCGGCATGCTGCCCTGACGCGGTCACCGACCATAAAGCGAGGTGTTCCAGAAAGGTCGCGCGCACCTTGAGAGGGGGCGTTGAGTATCATATCAACAAACGCAGGAGACACTGCTTCGGTATCGGCTGGCGAGGTCCAGGGGATTTGCCCCGCACGAATTTCCCGCACCTGGTCGTTGTCGAGAAATCCCTTCTCCTCGGCAATGGCGAGCAGGCTGGCCATCCAGCGCTCATAGTAGCTACTTGAGAGATACTCCGCGGGCGGCATGGACTCAATCAGGAAACGAAAGCGGTCAACATTGGCCGTATGGACCGAGAGCGCCAGGTTGTTGGCAAAGACACGACCCTGCCAGGTTTCATGAAAGGGCAGATAACCGTCATCGATGGGAATGGCACCGAAACCGTGCATACCTCCCATGTCGTGAACTCCATCCATTGCAGCCTCCTCAGACCAGGGCAGTACCAATCATGTACCAGCGCCTTGACTCTCAGCGCGACGTCCGCAGGTATTTTGTGCTCATGATCGCGATCATGGCGCTCTGACATACTAAGGCCCCGGTAATTGTACGATGAGTATAGCCCAGCGGTGCTGATATGGTAATGGACTGTGTCCGGTGCTCGCTGGGGTGGGTCTGTGGGAGAAACGCCATTTACACCCGACGAACCTGACGTACTCGACGCCAACGATCTCCTGCGAGACCCTGGGTAACAGCGCTATTGCATATTCAATACTGTGAGCTTGCCACAGTGTGCCGTGAGCGTACCAATACCGACACTTTCAGGCTGATAGTTTGCTGTGTAGAAGGTACCGGACACCGAAACGTCTTTGCCATGCACAGTGACAAGTGGCGCAGCGGGTTCACCCTGGGCGTTCTTCCAACCCTCTCCACCTTTATCGAGGAGAGACTGATGCCGGCACAGGATTTAACGGGGTAGATTGTGATATCAGTCAGTTTCATAGCAGTAATCATGCACTCAAGGGCGGCAGCACTCAACAGTCTGGTCGCCCTTTGATAGCGTAGGGGTGGCCTGTTCCTTGTCAGTTCTTGAAATGGGGCAGGACTTCCCTACCCAGCAGGTCAAGCGCCTCGTTGAAGTCGGGACCCAGGCAGTGTCCAAAGGCGACATGGGTTACCCCGGCCGCTGCCATGGCTTCAATTTGCAGGATTACGTCTTCCGGGGTTCCGGTCACCGAGCATTTTTCCACCGCCAGGTCTGACACGTAACCGGCGCCACGCTCGAAGTCTCCCACTGCGGCGGCCGCGCGTACCTGGGCGATTTCCTCATCCGGTATACCGGCCACTTCAGTCATGGGACTCAGGTAGGGCAGGTACACTGCCAGCACCCGGCGTGCGGTCTCTCTGGCCAATTCACGGTCCGCGGAAATCGAGCTCAAGGGTCCGGCAATTATATCGACATCAGCCGGGTCGCGTCCTACGCGCTCTGCGCCGATGGCGATGTTATCCCGCAGGATACTCACGTAGTCAGGGTTCCACAGTCCATCAGACTTGACCCCGGCGGCGATTTCACCAGCCAGTTGGCACATTTTTGGACCCCAGGTGCCGATAAAGATGGGTATTTCGTTGCGCAGTGGCTGGAAGCGGAAAAATAGCTCTTCTGTGCAAGTGAAAACCTCACCGTGGAAGGGTGTGTGATCGCCCCGCAGCAGGCGCCGGATGACTTCGATGGCCTCGCGCACCATGGTGATGGGTTTGCGCTGCTTTTCAATACCGAGGAACTCCCAGAATGCGCCCCGGGCAATACCGCAGACGGCACGGCCACCGGTAATTTCATCCAGGATGGCGAGATTGCCGGCGTGGTAGCAGGGATGTACAATTTGCGGAGTAATAATGCCGGGCCCCACCTTAATCCTGTCGGTGTGCTCCCCGATCAGGGTCAGCAGCGGCCAGGTAGGCTTGAACATCAGATCGTCGTAAACGTGCACCTCATCGAAATTATAGGCCTCGATACGCTGTGCCATATCGATGTAATCACGTACGGGATAACTGCCCTGCAGGCCAATACTGAATTTGAGAGCCATTTGCTTTTACCTGAATGTGTATAGCTGTTGATCTAACTATAGCAGGCGGAATCGGATACCGCGCCGCAAGGTTTATTACTCCACCTAAAGCGGCCAACCAGCTATTCTGTCACGCGATACAATATATCGTATTAAGAGGCCACCGGTGATCTCGGGAGCGGGCTGGCAGTTAAATTGATCAACTGCATTGTAGGCCTGGGCAATGCCCACAGTACGCACACCCAGACTACATTCGGTGCAAATGGTATGGCCGGCAAAGACGCTAACAGGTAGCCGTATTAGCCCTGGGATGCATGGTGCTTCTCGACTGCTTCCTGAATTTTGATCATCTCCAAAATATTCTCCAGGTTAAGCAGTCCGACAACTTGCTCACCCTCGGTTACGCAAATCATCTGGGCGGTACTTCCCTGCATCCTTTCAAGTAGTTTCCCCAGTGGCTCATTGATATCTGCACTGAGAATGTTTTGTAGTGGCAAATCGGAGATGCGGGCATGCTCTCCTTTTTCCTGCAGACCTTTTATCAGGTCACTGTGATGTAGTACTTTGTCGAGTTTGTTCTGGTATCCGACCGGAAAATCTTTCTGGCTACCTGCGAGCGTCAACTCGACAGCCCTGGCCAGGTTGTCTTCCGGTGAGAGTGTATGAAATTCCCTGAGCATGGCATGTCGGACACTGGCGTGGCCGAGAATTGATTTAAGTTGTTCTGCGCTGTTTTCGATGCTTGCACCAAACCAGATGAAAATCGCTATAAACAACAGAAATGGGTTGTACATTATGCCCAGAAAGCCCATGCCCACGGCGAGTAACTGGCCAACGCTGGCGGCTTTTTGTGTGGCTTTGGCATGATCCATGCGCAACGCCAGAGCCGCGCGTAAGATGCGGCCACCATCCATCGGAAACGCCGGCAGCAGATTGAAGACGCCTATAAAAACATTCACTATCATCAGGCGGTAGAGAAAGGAGCCGCCGGTCAAGCTAAGTTCCTCTTCTGTGATCGGGATGTTACGAAAATCCAGGTAGAGATAAAGGAGGATAGCGATGACGAAATTTACGGTAGGCCCGGCGATGGCGACATTGATCTCCTGGCGGGGATCGTCAGGCATTTTTTCCAGCGAGGCAACGCCACCAATGGGTAACAGGGTGATACTTCGAGTCCGAATACCGTAGCGGCGGGCCGTGAGAGAATGACCAAATTCGTGGAGGACCACGCAGCAAAATAATGCCAGAATAAATCCAACTCCGGAAATTACCGCGTCCACGGTGCCATGCTGGTTCCAGTAACTGATTCCTACCAAATAGATGAGTAATAGAAAGGTGACATGGATATAGATATCAATGCCGGCGATACGGGCCAGTTTCCATGACCATTTCATTCCTCTATCAGCTTGTTAATAAAATTGGCGAAGGCGGTCATTGACACATTATATTACAGGCATGCCGCTAAGCCAGGGGTGTATATAAATGACGACGCCTACCACCACCAAAGTAATCACCAGGGTAACAATCTCCGCACCCCATGAGGGGGCGGCGCTCTTGACCCAGACACCGTCGCGCCGGTTGATCGCAATCATCTCCACGACGGCCCATACTGCCATGCCCCCAAATAGCACCAGGGAGCGGTTATCGCCGTTGAGCAGCAAATGCGCAATGCCCCACAGGGTGACGCCGGTGAGCTGTGGGTGACGTACCAGCAGGCTCAGGCGCGATTTGCGTGAGCTCACCACCATCAGCAGGAAAGCAATAACCAGCAGGCCCATGGCCGGATGGCGCAGGGCGGCAGAGGGCGTGTACAGAAATTCCGGTTGGGCGCTGCGCCAGCCGGTGATCATCAGGGCGAAGGAGGCCATTAGCAGTAGAGAGAATGTGCCCTTATAGCCTCCTTCACCCAAGCGAGCCAGCCAGCTTGCCTTGAGCCCCGGTGCCAGTGACGGTACAAAATGTACCCCCGCAAACAGCAAAATACCCAATACCAGTAATACCATCAGACTTTCTCCTTGTTTTATTGTGGCGCCAGGGTTCAAGGATAGCAGGCTGGAAGGGCAGCGTCATCGTCGAAGGAAGTGGTGCGAGGTGCGTTCGAACCGGGGCGGTGGCCCGCTACGCGTGTGGATTAACCCGCCATGGTCAGCGGATTTCGTAGCCTAGCGCAGTCGGCTCCGTTAAGATTGTCACATGTACCCGGAAGAAATCAGTGATCTGCCCATCAGCGAGGTTCTCGAGGAGCTCAAGTTGCGTCTGGGCGAGGGCAATGAGGTGGTTCTGCAAGCGCCCCCGGGGGCCGGTAAGACCACAGTGGTACCGCTGGCACTGCTGGACCAAAACTGGCTGGGCGGCCGCAAGATTCTGGTATTGGAGCCGCGCCGCATGGCCACGCGGGCGGCGGCGGCGCGCATGGCGCAGTTATTGGGAGAAGCGCTGGGGCAAACGGTTGGCTACCGCATCCGGCTGGACACCTGTGTCGGCCAGAACACGCGTATAGAGGTGATTACCGAAGGCATCCTCACCCGCCAGTTACAAGGGGACCCGGGTCTGGAAGATGTGGGTCTGGTGATCTTTGACGAATTCCACGAGCGCAACCTGGATTCGGACCTGTGCCTGGCCCTGGCCCTGCAGGGGCGTGAGTTGTTTCGCGAAGGCCCGCCACTGAAGGTGCTGGTGATGTCCGCCACCCTGGACGGAGCGGCAGTGGCCAGGTTGCTGAATGACGCCCCACTTGTCACGTCCCAGGGGCGCCAGTTTCCTGTTGAAAGTAGCTATGGTGAGACATACCAGCTGCGTGATTCTATTGTTCCACCCACGGTCAAGGCTGTGCTGCGCGCCTTGCGCGAACGCGATGGCAGCGTGCTGGTATTCCTGCCCGGACAGCGTGAGATCAACCGTGTGGCGCGGGAATTGGCTGCGGCCTTGCAGCAAAGTGATGAGCAGCACGTGCTACTGGCTCCCCTGTACGGGGGTTTGTCCCTGGAGCGGCAACAGCAGGCGATTAATCCCGCCCCCGAGGGTATGCGCAAGGTGGTGTTGTCTACCAATATCGCTGAAACCAGCCTCACCATTGAGGGGATACAGGCGGTAGTCGATTCGGGGCTGGTGCGTGAAGCGGTGTTCGATCCGGCCACCGGGATGACGCGCCTGGCGACGCGACGTATTTCTCGCGCCTCGGCGGAGCAGCGCCAGGGCCGGGCGGGCCGCCTGGGTCCGGGGCATTGCTATCGAGTGTGGAGTGAAGAGCAGCACAAGCGCCTGGTGGCACACGCCACCCCGGAGATCATGCAGGCGGATCTGGCGCCTATGGCCCTGCAGCTGTTGTCCTGGGGGGTAGAGGACTTCTCTGAACTTGCCTGGATGGATGCACCACCCACGGCCCCCTACCGGCAAGCGGTGTCGATTCTGGAAGTGTGCGGCGCCGTATTCCAGAATGCCTCAGGTGGGCATCAACTCACGCCCCACGGCGTGCGACTGGCGCAGATGCCACTGCACCCGCGTCTGGCACATATGCTACTGGTGGGCTGTGACATCCACGCTACAGAGACTGCCTGTCTGTTGGCGGCGGTGCTATCCGAGCGCAATCCACTGGCTGACCGCGGTGTGGATATTTCCCTGACCCTGGCCGTGTTGATGGGAGAGAGCCGCTGCCAGCCCGAGTTGCAGGGTTGGTTCAAGCGAACCTGGCAGCAGGCCCGGCGCTTTGCCCGCCTGGCCAGTGAGATTCACAAACCGCGCAAATTTGCCATCGGCGTGGCGCAACAGGATGTACTGGGTGTGCTGTTGGCCAGCGCTTACCCGGATCGGATCGCACACCTGCGCCCGGATGGAGATGGCACCCAGTACCAGTTGAGCAATGGTCGCAGTGCCGTTGTGCCGCTGGAGGATGAACTGGCCGGCCAGGATTGGCTGGCGGTGGCCGAGCTGGGTGGGCATGTGGGAGAGTCCGCCGATCGAATTTACAGCGCCTGTGCACTTAATCCGGCCAATTTTCGAGAGATTCTGTCGACCCTGGTGCGCGAAGAGGAACAGGTGGAATGGGATTATCGCAAGGAGCAGTTTGTCGCCCAGCGGCGCCATCTGATTGGTAATATCCTGCTGTCCGCGGAGCCACTGTCGTTTGTCTCAGACGTGGCGCGGGGGGAGGCCCTGCTGGGCGTTGTACGCAGGAAGGGCCTGGATATCCTGCCCTGGAACAAGAACCTGCAGCAATGGCGCTACCGCGTGATGCTATTGCATCGGGCTGAGTCCGGTGGTGAGAAAAACCGTTGGCCGGATTTGTCGGATGAAGCTCTGATGAACACACTGGAGGACTGGCTGCTGCCCTACCTGGCAGAGGTGCGGCGTTTGCAGGATTTTCAGGCACTGGACCTCAAGGCCATTTTACATGCACAGCTGTCCTGGCCACTGCCACTGGAGCTGGAACGCCTGGCGCCGGAGCGCCTGGCGGTGCCTTCGGGTTCCAGCGTGGTGATCGATTATAGCCAGGACCCGCCGGTACTGGCGGTAAAGTTGCAGGAGATGTTCGGCTGTGAAGACACCCCGACCATTGCCGGTGGGCGCGTTGCACTGCTTATTCACCTGTTGTCGCCGGCGCAGCGTCCGCTGCAGGTAACCCAGGACCTGGCCGGCTTCTGGCGCAGCAGCTACCAGGAGGTGAAACGGGAGATGAAGGGGCGCTACCCCAAGCACCCCTGGCCGGATGACCCGCTGCAGGCGGTGGCTACCCGGCACACCAAGCAGCGTATCAGTTAATGGCGCTGGCCTGCAGGTCGCTGGCCAGGGAGTCGCGCACCGCAGGGGTCAACGGCGTACTGTCAACCGTGTAAGCGGAATGATCCACACCCGCGCAGATGGTAGCGCCGCTGTGTACGGCGGCAATCATGCTGGGGGTCAGTTCGAAGCGCAGAAAATGCACCGATGAGGTCTTGTGTTCGTTGTCGCGCTCCAGGTCCTCGTCGGCGATGGGGTAAACCCGGTCACAGCTCTGGACCTGCACCCATACCTTGTCTTCAATCCCAATCATCCTGGACAGCTGGTCCGCCCGCTCCTGCGGCTCATCGTACTCGATCATAAAAGTGGCTTTCCAGTTGTGGCCATCGGGGATCAGGGGGTTGTAGACCTCCAGTTCCTCATTGATGCCATCGGGCTCGAACAATTTTTCGATACGCAGCATCTCCTGGATCTGGTACCTGATGGTGAGTTCGTCCTCGAAATACAGTCGGGCATGCTCTCCCAGAGGCACCTGGCGATTTTTTTTGTGCGCCATTATTTCCTGGCGGAACGTGGGGCGTCTTTCGGCGTACTCTTCCAGTGACCAGAGGTCGGCGCGTGATAGGGCGGCCATCGTTATCTCCTGCAACTATAAGCCGTAGGCCATGCGCAGCAGCGTCATGGGGTGTTCGGCTTTGTCTACCTTTTCTGACAGGTTGGCAATATGTGTGGCGGCCATGGGGCAGTCACTGGTAAAATAATCCGGCGCCTGCTGGTCTATTTTTCGAACAACCGGGCGCGCGATCTTCACCGACTTGTCATGGGTTTCTTTTTTTACCGCGTAGGTGCCGTCGTGACCGGAACAGCGCTCCTGGGTCGTGACGTCCGTACCGGGCACCAGTTTTAGCACGTCCCGGGTCTTCAGGCCAATATTCTGCACACGCAGGTGACAGGCTGCCTGGTAGGCGATATCGCCCAGGGCATTGGGGAAATCGGTGTTCAGGGCGCCGCCCTTGTGTCGCAGCCACAGATATTCAAACGGGTCGAAAAAAGCGGCCTGCACTTTTTTCACGTCTTCATCGTCGGGATACAGCAGCGGCAGCTCCTGTTTGTACATCAGCACACAGGAGGGAATGGGTGCGGTCAGGTCGTAACCGGCATCCACCAGTTTGGCCAGTACCGGTATGTTGGCTTCCTTGAGTTTGTTGACCGCGTCGAGGTCGCCCAATTCCATCTTGGGCATGCCGCAGCATTTTTCTTTGGGCACCACGTCGATATGGATGTTGTTGTGCTGGAACACCTTCACAAAGTCCGTGCCGATGTGGGGGCTGTTATAGTTGCCGTAGCAGGTGGCGTACAGGGCGAGCTTACCGCTGGTGTTGCCCACCGGGGTGGGCTGGATGTCCCTGATCAGGGGTTTGACCTGCTTCCTGAGTGTTTTACTGTGGAAGGCGGGTACGGGGGCATCCCGGTGTATCCCGGTTGTTGCTTCCAGTACCTTGCGAAAGCCCGCATTTCTGTTGAAAGCGTTGACGGTGATATCCACCAGGGGAATAGAGGTCATTTTGAATACGGTGTCGGTGCTGGTAAGCACCCTGTCCCTGAGACTCGCCCCTTCGGCTTTAAACTTGACGGCTTTCGCCCGCAGCATCAGGTGGGGAAAATCCACGTTCCACTCGTGGGGTGGTACGTAGGGGCACTTGGTCATATAGCACAGGTCACACAGGTAACACTGATCCACCACCTTGATGTAATCGGCCTTGGGTATGCCGTCCACTTCCAGGGTGTCGGACTCATCCACCAGGTCGAACAGGGTGGGAAAGGCGTCACACAGGCTGACGCAGCGGCGACAGCCATGGCAGATGTCGTACACCCGCTCCAGTTCCTGTTCCAGGTCGGCCTTGTCCCAGTATTGCTCGGACTTCCAGTCGATAGGATGGCGGGTAGGCGCCTCCAGGCTTCCTTCTCTCACGGCGTGACCCCTCGTTGAGCTACAAGGTTGAAAAAGGGGCGGGTTAACCCTACGCAGGCTTACCCGCCGAGGTACACTGTGTCAGCCGTCCAGGTTGTCCAGGGCCTTCTGGAAGCGGTTGGCGTGGCTGCGCTCGGCTTTGGCCAGCGTTTCCATCCAGTCGGCGATCTCGTCGAAACCCTCGTCGCGGGCGGTCTTGGCCATGCCCGGGTACATGTCGGTGTACTCGTGGGTTTCACCGGCAATCGCTGCCTTCAGGTTATCGGAGGTGGGGCCAATGGGCAGGCCGGTGGCGGGATCGCCGGTTTCTTCCAGATACTCCAGGTGGCCGTGGGCGTGGCCGGTTTCGCCTTCCGCGGTGGAGCGGAATACGGCGGAAACATCGTTATAACCCTCAACGTCCGCCTTGGCGGCGAAATACAGGTAGCGGCGGTTGGCCTGGGACTCGCCGGCGAAGGCGTCTTTCAGGTTTTGTTCGGTTTTGCTGTCTTTCAAGGACATGCTGCGTCTCCTCAGTACTGGTTATCGTCCCCACACACAGCGTGTGGGACTCCTAAAAGTAGTACAAACTTGGCCATCTGACTAATCAATTAAGCCTAATGAGTTGATTGTAATTATTAATTAAACAACCCTGGGCCCATCAGGTGGTCCTGTTGCCGGTGTAGATGGCGTTAGGATCTGTTTTTGGGGTGCGGTGCCCGGTCAGTAACAGAACGTCCTCCAGTACCAGACACAGGCAGGGGACCAGGAACAGAGTGACGAACATGCTAAACAGCACGCCGAAGCCAAGGGAGACCGCCATGGGGACGAACAAGCCGGTCGAGATCGTATTGTCCATCATCATTGGTGCCAGTCCGACAAAGGTGGTGATGCTGGTCAGCACGATGGGTCGAAAGCGCACGCTGCCGGCATGGCAGACTACCCAGTCCAGGCTCTGGCCGGACACGCGCTGTTTATTGATATAATCCACCAGCACCAGGCTGGAGTTCACCACTACCCCGGCCAGGGCGATGATACCCAGCAGCGAGAAGAACACCAGGTCCATACCGAGCAGGAAGTGGCCCATGATGGCCCCCACGGCGCCAAAGGGAATCACACTCATGATAACCAGCGGTTGCAGGTAGGACTTCAGCGGTATAGCCAGCAGGGCATAGATCAACAGTAATGCCAGAAGTCCGGTACTGGCCAGTGACGCCATGGATTCGCTGCGCTCTTCCGCCTCTCCAGCCAGCCCGAAACTGACACCGGGGTGGCGGTCTATAATGTCGGCCAACTCATTGTGCCGGATGGAGTTGATAATGGACTCCGGTGTGGCGATGGTGCGATTGACATCCGCAGTGACGCTAACCACACGTTGGCCATCGACCCTGCGAATGGTGGTGTAACCCCGGGCCAGCGTGGTCCGGGCGACGCTGCTGAAGGGTACTTCGATACCTTCCGCGGTGCGGATGCGCATGGCCTCCAGGTCTCCCAGGGAGTGCCGTTCCCGGGCGGGGTAGCGCACCATTACGCGGATGTCGTCCTTGCCCCTTTGTATGCGCTGAGCCTCGTAGCCGTAAAAGGCCTGCCGCACCTGCTGGCCCAGGTCCTTGAGGGTCAGGCCGAGGTTGCGCGCCTCGGGTAACAGGGTCAGTTGCACCTCCTGCTTGCCCGCCCGGAAAGTGTCACTGGCGTCCAGCACACCGTTGTAGCCTTGTAGGGCCACGCGCAGCTCTGCCGCCGCACTGCGTAATTCATCAAAATCCTTGCCGTACAGTTCAAACTCAATGGCCTTGCCGATACCAAAGGCCTCGGCGGTGAAGCTCTGCTCGATGGCGTCAGGTATACCCCCGGTCAACTCCCGCCAGCGATTGGCGAACTCCCGGGTGGGAGTGCCGGAATAATTGCGCGGCAAGTTCAGTTCTATGCCTATCTCAGCCAGGTTGCTCTGGGAGGTGGTAGAGCTGTTGATACTGCCCTTGGGAATGAAGGACCCGATACTGCTGAACACATGGGAAATCTTGCTCGGCTCACCTGCGTTGAGGTTTTTATCCAGTTCCAGGCGCAGCAGTTCGGCAGCGGCTTCCATACGTTCCACGGCGTGGGCGGTTTGCTCTACCGGCGTGCCCTCCGGCATGGTCAGTTTGGCGTACAAATGTGTGCCCTCCACCGACGGGAAGAACTGGAACTGCATGCGCCCGCTAACAAACAGTGACACGGTAATGGCCAGTATCACCAGGCTGGCGGCCAGGGTGACATAGCGCCACTGCACAGCGCGGTTCACCGCCGGCAGGTAATAGCGCGTGGCGGCTATTTCCAGTGAACCGGCAATACGGTCCTGAATTTCAAGCCAGCGATTCAAAGTGGCGTTGCTGCCGGCTTGTTTTTCCGCCTTGCGGTGCGCCAGGTGCGCGGGCAGGATCAGCTGTGATTCAATAATGCTGAAGCCCAGGGCGAGAATGACCGTGAAACCCAGCGGTGCGAAAAAACTGCCCATGGGGCCGGGGATGTTGACGATGGGAATAAAGGTGGCCATGGTGGTTAACACGCCAAAAAATACCGGCACGGCCACCTCCTGGGTGCCTTCTATAGCGGCTTGCAGGCGCCCCATGCCCTGTTGCTCGTGCGCGTAGACGCGCTCGCCCACCACAATGGCGTCGTCCACCAGGATGCCCAGCACCAGGATAAAGGCCATGACCGACATGGTGCTGATGGAGATCCCCGCCGCGGGGAATAGCGCCACGGTGCCCAGCAGGGCCACCGGTATGCCAGCCGCCACCCAGAGGGCCAGGCGAAAGCGCAGGAACAGGGTCAGTACCAGTAACACCAGGAACAGGCCACTGCGGGCATTTTTGGCCAGGGCATCCAGGCGATCGACCATGTCCTGGGATTCGTCTTGCCAGATGGTTATCGCAATACCCTCAGGGACTTCCCGGCGGGCCTGCTCCAGATACGCCTTGACCCGGTTCGCGATAAGCATGATGTCCTCTTCGCCCACCCGCGAGACTTTCAGTGATACCGCCGGATCGCCATCGAAGCGGGCCCGCAGGTCTGTGTCCTCGAAACCGTCGACCACGGTGGCGATGTCGCTGAGACGGACGTTGGTGCCATCCATGCGGGTGAGTACCACGATGTCTTCGAACTCCCGGCCGTGGTAGGCCTGGCCCTTGGTGCGCAGCAGAATCTCCCCACCATCGGTTTTCAGGGAGCCGCCGGGGATATCCAGTGAGCTTTTCTCAATGGCCCGGCCGACTTCGGCCAGGGTCAGGCCGTGGCGCCTGAGGGTCTGCTCCGACACATTCACCGAGATCTCGTAGGGACGGGCAAACTGTAGTACCACCTGTGACACGCCGGGCAGTGCGGCAATATCATCACGCACTCTCTGGCCGATTATCTTGAGTGTGCGTTCATCGGCGGGGCCGGAGATGGCGATCTGCAGCACCGTGGCGATAATGCTCACTTCAGCGGTGACCGCTTGTTCGGTTTCGGCGGGGAAAGAGTCGATGGCATCGACCCTGCTCTTGATGTCGTTGGTTGCCTTGGTTTTGTCCACTCCCGCCACCAGTTCGATAATGACTGAGCAGAAGCCCTCCGACGCGTTGGAGCTGATTTTGTCAATACCTTCGGTGCCCTCGACAGCTTCCTCAACGCGCACGCAAACCGCAGATTCCACCTCCGTGGGGGCGGCGCCCAGATAGGGCACACCGACACTGATCGCGTCCACGTTGATGGTGGGAAACTCTTCCTGGTGTGTGCGGGGCAGGGCCAGCAGGCCGCCGACGATCAATATCATCATCAGCAAGTTGGCGGCAACCGTATTGTGTACGAACCAGTCAATAATTTTGTGCACAGTAGCGCCGCTCTATTGCGTGACGGGATTGACAAGCATGCCATCGACCACGGTCTGCATGGGAGAGATGCAGACCAACTCGCCATCGGCAAGCCCGTCTTTCACCAGCATGTCATCGTGCTCCAGGCGCAGCAGGGATACCTGGCGAAAGTGCAGGCGATTTTCTGCGTCTACCACCAGCACCTGGTTGTCATCGCGCATGGCGGAGCGGGGTAAGCGGATCACGCCCTCTACCCGGCGACCACGAATCTCGGCCTGTACAAACATGCCTGCCGGCAGCATGGGATTGTTGTCGTTTTGCTCCATGTCCAGGCGGGTGACGCCATAGATCATGCGCGAGCGCTCGTCGACTTCCGCCTCCAGGCGCATCAGTTGGCCCTCCCACAAAAAACGGGTATTGCCAATATACGCGGACACAGTGACCGGGGGGCGCAACGCCTCGGGAATGCGCCCACGGGTTGAGATCGGCAGGCCGAGGTAGCCGAGCTGGTCGGCGGAGATGGGCAGGCGCACTTCCACATAGTCCGTGGCATAAATGGTACCGATGGTCTGCCCCCGGGTGACAAACTGCCCCACGTCTACATGTTCGTTGCGCACCAGGCCATCGAAGGGCGCGTGCAGCTCGGTTCGGGTAAGGTCGCGCTGGGCCTGGTCCAGGTTTGCTCGGCTCTCACTGAGGTTGGCTTCGGCCACCTTGGCTGTGCGGCTGGCGTTATCGAGTTGCTGCTGGCTGGCCAGCTGCTTTTTGTGCAGGCTTTTTAGTCGCTTCAGTTCATCGAGAGCGTGGTCGTATTCGACTTCCGAGCGCGTTAGCGTGGCTTCCGCTCGCTGTACCAGCGTGCGGTAATCTGCATCATCTATGCGCAGCAGGGGGTCACCCTGTTGAAAGGCGCCACCCCCAACCAGGGCATGAGAGATCCACACGACCCGACCCGAGACCTCTGGTATCAATTCAGTCTGGCTGCCCGGTTGTACGGTCCCCTGGGAGCTGATGCTGAGATATTCGGCCGCGGACTGCACTTTTGTCACGCGCACGGTGGTCAGCATGGGCTCATAGGGCACGGGAACGACGGTGGGCTCATTGACACCTATCAAAAATGCGATGCCCAGGCCCAGCACGAGTACCAGGATGGGGTAGAGGGTTTTCTTGTTCATTGCGACTCCATAGGGGGGCGCCATGATACCGGATAATCTATGGATTCCTCAGGGATTAACAAAATTTAACTGTCCATATTGGAGCGCACGAGATTCAGGGATACACGCATTTCCTCTGCGCTCATGGCCTCGGTTGTGAAGTATCTGACGATGCCCTGGCTGTCGAGGATCACCAGGCCGGCGCCGCGCTCACCCAGCTGCCACTTCTGTGCGCCGGCACCGTCTTCGTCCAGTACCATGGTGGATAAAGGAAATTTGCGTTTGCTTTCCTTGATCTCGGCAACTACGAGGCCGGATGTGCCCCACATTGCGGCGTCCAGATTGATGATGGTGGTGACGTGGTAGGTGCCCACGCGGAAAGTCTCCCGCAGAAGATCGGTGAACGGCTTGAATATCTTGCTGTCACTTTTGGTGCCGCCGAAGTACTGGATAATATGCACTTTCCCCGGGTTCTGTTCGCTGCCCCACGGGGTAAAACTGAATTCGTTGTCCACAAGCTTCAGTTCGCCGCGATCGGCTATGCTTAGTGAGGGCAGGGGCGACTGCACCGTAGGCGCCTCGCCCAGTGCGGCACCACAGGCGATCATTAGTAACATGCTTAAAATTACGCGCGCAATAGACATCTTCCAACTCCTGTTTATGCGATTGTTTTGCCAGGCCATAGACTACGGTAGTAGGTATTAGCTAGTGCCCATCCGGAAACGCTGCTCTGCCAATGTTGCCGTCATTTCCGCGCAGGCGGGAATCCAGTAGATTCAAGGGCTTACTGGATCCTCGCCTGCGCGGGGATGACAAAAACGTGGGTTTCCGGATGCGCACTGGCT